>Ga0307515_10005928_pt1 | contig 24646 bp, 26 predicted proteins | sample 17_EM_MG_FD_194513 | JGI IMG/M metagenome (GOLD analysis project Ga0307515, IMG submission 194513) | Populus trichocarpa ectomycorrhiza microbial communities from riparian zone in the Pacific Northwest, United States - 17_EM | ecosystem: Host-associated > Plants > Roots > Unclassified | place... | reverse complement strand
GGAGTAAATGTTCGAGGCGTATGGTGTATTAAAATAGTTATGAAGACGAGTGAAGGACGGGACGGGGGGTGGGGGAGCGAGGAAGAAAGCAGAAAGAGGACAGACTCTGAATGTCGACAAATATTTTTTTTCACCCATCCCAAAAAACCACCTCAGGAAACAATCTCTCCTCTTCCACGCTCGCGATCGAGGGCGGCATCCTGAATATGCCGGCGCAACAATAAAAGAATTGGGGCGAAGGAAATGTATGTACCAGTTATGAAGGGGAAACGGCAAGCGGTCGTCGAAGCGCACTCCTGCGGATACATTCACCCTCGGGAACCCAGGTCCCGAAACACGTGGAAGCGAGGGAATCGTTACACAAAAAGATGGCGATTAAGGTAAAACGAGCGGTTTTCAGTTTGGGACGGGTATTGCTTATATTCAATGTTGTTATCTTTCGTGCTGTCTTCTCGGCCTTGGGACTCCATGGCGAGCGAGCTCGTTAGATACCGCCGTAGGCGTCTTCAGTATCATACACCGTCTCGGGGCGTGTGAGCGTACGGCCAGCAGCGGGATGGGGAGCCGCGAAAGGTTGAGGACCTGTATTGGCAGACGGGGCAACCGGGGAGTGGGGTGCGTCGGCGAAACCATACTGCACGGGCGTAGCCTGTTCCTCGTAGGTCGACGCGCGGACCTCAACGACATGACCATGGTTAGAAGTCGGTGCGGGGGAAAGTTCTGGATAGTCCGGGACGCGTGTGAAAGTGTCACCGGCGCCAGGTGTACCAGGGGCGATGGGAGGAAGAACAGGAGGTGCAGCTTCGATCGTTGGCGATGGGGCACGAGGAGAGAACGAACGGTCTTCTGTGCTCGGAGCAGAAGGCGACATTTGGCGCTGGATGTCGTCGAATTGTTGCTGGTGGTGGTACGGGTTGTAGGGGCTTGGAGGCCCGCCACGAGTGACCTCGGTGTAGCCGGCTTGCTGCTCAAAGGGATTCGGGGTGGTGGGATCGTATGCAGGGGAGTATGGCAAAGGGGTGGCGGGGCTACCACCTGGGCCAAAGGACGTGTTGGCAGACGAGGGTGAGAAGATGACCGCACCGGGTTGGTATGAAGGTTGAGTGGCGTAGCCAAAGTTGTTCTGTGGGTAGTGATTCATGCCAGCGCCAGCGTAGTTTGCGACAGGAGTGGAGTTGAACGAGCGGTCGATCATTTCCGGATCACCACGGTGCGGCGGCGGGAAGGTAGTCGTCACAGGAGGGGAGGGGTCGTCGTGGATCATGGTGGAGTGGCGGAGCCAGGAGTCGCGGTTGAAGGGAGCGGCGTCGATGTCAGCATCCTGTTCACGCCTGCGCTTGCGACGGATGATCCAGATGGCGAGCATGGAAATGACGGCAACACCAGCAAGAGCGGCAGCGGCATACCCAGCGATACTGCCGACGCTGGGGCCATCGTCTGGAGTGGCGGTGGGAGAAGCAAGGCCAGAAGACGAGGTACTAGCGGTCTTGGTGGTGCGAGTGACAGTGAATTGCTGAGTGGCAAAGTGAGTGTGGATGTGGATGTGGATATAGGGCTAGAAGGCGTACCTGGACTTGGCTGGAAGTAGTCGGAGTGAATTCGGCGATGGAAATAGAACTAGCACTGGTGGACGTAGCAAGTACGGAGGTGGTAGGGACTACAGATGTGGTACGAGATGTGGTACGAGCTAGGGTGGTAGAACTTGTGACTGTGGGTGCGACGACCCGAGTGGTGGGAGGCGTCGAGGTCGTTGGAACATCGTCGTCTTGTTGTTTCTTATCATCTTTCTTGTCATCTTTTGTAGCAACGGTGGTGGCTGCAACGACAGGGGTGGTGACTTGACGGGTGGCCTGTGGTGCTATAAAGAGAGATGAGAGATGAGAAGAGGAAGAGGAGAGAAAAAGGGAAAGGGTAACGGACTGGTGGGAGCAGCAGCAGCAGGGGAAGTAGTCGCGGGTACTCGAGTAGGCGATGGGGTCGTCGTCTCCCTTCCGGGCGTGACACCAGGGAGGACCTGGGGAGCGCGCCGGTGGTGGTTTTCAAAAGCGAGACGCCTGTGCATTCTTTTTACGATTTTGTTGTATCCGTGGTGGTCTGGAAGAACCTGAAGTCGTCTGTCTGTCTGTCTGTGTGGTAAAGAGCGGGGCGGGTAAAGAGTGGAAGGTCCGGCTGAATTAGGAGTAGTGAGAGGGTGGACCAATATAGTGGATTAGCATAGTGAATACGGATACATACAGGACTAGACACAGATACAGCCTACAGCCTACAGCCTAGGATGGGCTGATCTCTGCAAACTGTGAGGAGGGGGGATAGAGGTCGGGACAGAGATGAGGTTCGAGCTCGTTGACAGCCGAGTGACAGCTGGAACGCGTGCTGTGGATCGTGTGTCGTGTGTCATCTTCGGCTGTCATCTTCGGTCTTTCGTGACAACGGTTACCAGTTCGTGTTCCATGTTTCTATCTACTCCTCCTGCCACCCACCCAGACTATCCCTTTATCCCCTCTGTACGCGCTCCGTATGCTCCATATGCTCCATACGCTGCACTGGCTGCACACGCTCGTACACCCGCTGCTTTTCTCGGCTCGCTTCCAGCGCCTCTTCGCGCTCTCTCAGCTTCCCCTTCTCTGCCGCCTCTGTCTTTGCCTTTGCCGCACGTCGGGCATCATCCCGTAACACGCCTTCATGCATTACCTGTCCCTGCTCTCAGTTCTCTGCCACGCCACCGCCTGCGCAGCATGAGATTGAATAGAAAAAATAAAAATAAAATACGCACCTCTCGCTCCCGTCGCTGCATATAGTGCACGGCCCATATCGTGCCAACACATCCGACCACAGACACTGCCAGCGTGATCTTTGCTGCCCGTGACATCCACCGTCGCCCACTCGACTTCGAGTGTTAGTTGTAGTGGGTGGAAAATGTAAAATGGGGGAACAAAGCGCGCCCCTTGAACGTCAACCACCAACCACTCACTCAATATAACAGCCATGTCCTCTACCACACTCCTCATAGTTCCACAGACTCTCCCCGACAATGTCCTCAAACCAAACCTTATGCCCTTTCACATCGCTTACTCTGGCTCCGCTCCAATCTCAACCTATTTTCTCAACCGGCCCCTTCCTCCACCGCCGGAACCCGGTGCTGCAGAAGATACTACGTACCTCATACATAATGAATTCGTCCTTCGCAATGTACACAACTTTCACAAACCCGATCAGAACAAGCAACCCGCAGAGAGCGGCGAGGTAGACAACGCGCAGGACGCGTCAAACGCGATCCAAGAACCCTCAACCTCTGATGACGTACAATCAATACAACCAACGCGTTACCAAGCCGCGTTCCGAGGACGCGCCGTCGTAGGCCAAGATTTTTCCTTACCAGATGGGTACGTCGGTCTGGTCCTGCACCGCGACGACACCATCAAACACTCCCTCGCCTCCGTTCCTCCGCCGAGGCCCACCCGGCGTGCGCGCAGGAAAGAAGAGGGCACGGCAGAAGCAACCAAACGGCCTACACGCCTTGCAGGCGCGCAGCGGGCCAACGCGCTCAAGGCGAAAGCCGCCGCAAAGGCAAAGGCGAAGCAACAACGCGTCCCTACCAAGTTTAACCCCGATGGCGAGGAGGACGAGCTGATCGACGACGACGATGACGATTTGCCGAGTGCCCCCGCCGTACTTGCTGCGCTTACGGTGCAGGAACCCAAGACGGAGGTCAAGCAGCAGGAGGAGGTCAAGCTGGAGGACGAGGAGGAGGCGCATATTATGGAGGTGGAGGAGCCCCCACCGCCCGAGGACAAGCTCGAGGAGCAAATCGACAAGTTGGAGGTTACCGGCACCTTTAAAGAGTTTGTGCTTTGGAATGCGGATGTTCCCGTGGAGGAGGGACGCGACGAGTATCTGATGGCGATTCACGAGTGGGTGAACATTGCCACCGAGGTGCGGTTCCTGTCTTGTCATTTTTTTTTCATTCTTGCGCCACAGCATTGATCCCTTTCTTTTCCTAGATCAACCGTATCTGATCTGATTGTCAAGCATAGAATAGATCCATTCTCTCCAGGGTAATCGGCAACACCGCATTTCTCTTTCTCTCTTTCCTCTTGTATCTTCTGACTCGCTTGCAAAAGCCCGGGCTGTCGCTAGCGTGTCAACGTGTCCTCTTGTCCTGCACGTGTATTCCTTTCTCCCATTCTTGCAATACAATTTTTCCAATTGACACCTCCAGTGGATAGCCGCCAGCTTCCATTGATATCCAGACATCTGGACGAGACGTGGGACAGCTGAGAGAATGTAAGGTCAGTTTGTATTTATTGTAGTATTTTTTTTCCGCTTCTCTGCGGGTCATCCTCGGCGCCAGAAGCCCGTCCACGTCGAAGCCCAGGGCGCGTTCGCTCAATCCTTGGTATTGCTGCAGGTCGTAAGGGGTGTAGCCTTCACGCACACAAATCGGAGCGTTCGGGACGGACTCGGGAGGTCCGGCTTTTCAAAGGAGCCATTCTGCCATTCCACTCCCACGCGTCTAACTCAAACACTCAAACATTTCCAAAAAAGGGGGGGGCCAGACACTCGCGTCGTTGTACGCGAGTACGTCGATCATTTTGCGAGTGGAGCGGGTAACTCTTAACATTCCGCGCGTTTGCAAATCTCTTGCACGGCCCTTCTTCCCGAAAAATATGTTCGGAATAAACGTGTTATAGATGAAGTATGTACTGCTCGTCATTTTATGTTTTGCAAGGTAAGTTATCTAAGTCAGGACTGGCAAAACAAACACTGGCCAAACAAACGCCTTTGTCCCATCCCTACAGGGAGGACAGGTGCACCCTCAGAGCCTCTGAGACGCGTCCAACGCCCTCTACAACAACCATGAATCCACGTACAACAGCACAACCCGTCCCATTTTCTTTGTAGGCCTCTCGAGCCCCTAGCCCTGCTCCCGCTCCCGCTCACTGCTTCCGAAAATTTCCCATTTGCCACAGTTTCGCGGACCTCGTAGCGTCGATTGCGTTTCTATCCCTCAAGCGCACGTCAAAGGATGGCCCGATCGACAAGTTTGAACGCTGGGCAAAAGTTGTACACACCCGCGAGGGTGGCGTACCACCCGAGACGGGTGTGGTGCTCTTTCGCCTGCTGTTTCCTGAAGAAGACGTTAGGAGGAGATATGATTTGAAGGAAACGAGACTCGCGCGCATGCTCTGCGATGTCCTCGGCGTGTCTAGGCACGCAAGCAGGGGCAAGGCGCTCCTGCGGTGGGGAGAGTGGACGGACGGGAGTGAGACGAGGGCTAAGACTGGATGCCTGGGCGATGAGGTCAAGCAAGTCATCAGCGCAACCTACACGGTTTGTACTCATTTGTTTGTCTGTTTGCTGAGCCCGCTACCGCCAGTCTGATGAAATGTTTGGTACAGGACCGAGAGGGACTGGGTATATCTATCCATCGCGTGGATGAACTGCTTGACGAGCTGGCCTCCCACTCTGGTTTCTCGCAAATGTCACAGCAGCCCTTCCACAAACGCACCAAACCGCGTGCTCAGCTTGCCATCTTGCGTGAAATGTACAAGGAAATGGCACCCCATGAAGCGGCCGTCCTCACACAGATCATCCTCCAGGACCTCCGACCTGTTCTCCACCCATTGCCGATTGTTAACACCACCTTGAACCTCTTGTATGCGGGGCCGAAGACGAAGAAATGTGAACTTGGCCTTTATCAGGCAATGAAATCTTGGCATATGGAGATGCCGAGGGTCTATCGACTCTGCGCGAATCTAGATGAAGCGGCAAGAGCAATTGAGAGAGGTCCGCCATATCCTACGAGCCCAACGTTGTTTAAACCCGTGGCGGTAAGTCCTCTGCTCTACTACAGGTATCCCTCCTTGAGGGTATTATTTCAACCTGAGCCATCTTTCTGTCGAATAATCTGAATAATAATGTTCCTGGCAGATCCCGAAATGCTACAAGGGTCGTTCGTCCACGGATGCTCTTAATCAATTCCTCAACAGGAGTAGCAAGGTATATGTAGAAACCAAATACGACGGAGAGCGGTGGGCTTTTACAAAACTTCTGAGCGCAAGACACCATGCATTGACCAAACCTGTCGCATTTCCAGGATGCAGATACATGTGGACTTATCCATGGACTCTGAAAACCAAATAAGGATATTCAGTAAGAGTAAACGAGACTCTACGATGGACCGGGATGCGACTTTACCTATCATTCGTGCCGCCCTGGGACTACCGCAAATCTCAGACCATTGCCATGTCATTAACGAGCGTCTATCTGGTCCAGTAAAGCCGTCCATACGAAGATCGGTCATCCTCGAAGCCGAAATGGTGGCATATTCAGAGCGGACGCATGCGATCGACGGTGAGTTATTCTGTCCATTGAAAATACCCTATGTGGATATTCGGTTTAGATGCATATTTCAGAGTTCTGGAGGATACGTGGCCTCATCCAATCCACCGCCAGGGGTGTCCGACGACAACGACGAATGTCCAAGTCACAGCAACGGCCCCTGACACCGTCTCGACGAGATTCGGACTCTACTGATTCGGACGCAACGGAGGACATGTGCAGCTCTCAGTCCCAAGAGGCCGGATATTCTCTAAAGTCGGACGGCACGGATGAAGGAATGCGCCATTTTCTACTCGTCTTCTTCGACATACTGCACATCGAGGGTCAAGACTTACTCGATGAACCATATCAGAAGCGGAGGTGGAAGCTCGAGGAGATTGTTCATGTGATCGAAGGATTTGTGCGTTATTATTTTTGGCTTTCTCCTTCCCGAGTGAGCCGTATATTTGACCGAAGATATCACGTCAGACTTGTCTTGCCGCTCGAACGTGCATTGATTTGCATGGTGAAGACCCATTTCAAACCTTAACTAAACGGTTCAGCCAAGCGATTGCCCAGTTTGAAGGTATTCTCTCATTCTCTCGAGATTCACCACGTCGCTAGTTACTCACCTCTACGGTCATAGAGGGCTTGGTGCTGAAATCGACAGAGGGCAAATACAATGACCCGAGTAGTCCACCGTGGGTTAAAGTACGTGCGCTCGTCTTTGTCACTTCCAAATTCTAATGACAAGAACAGCTCAAGAAAGATTATATCCCCGGTCTCGGAGACACGCTCGACATGTGCGTAGTTGGGGCCGCCTGGGACAAGGAGAGGGCCCGAGACCTGGGTGGTAGGCTTTGATATGCGCAATGTTCAGCCATAGTACTCACAGTTGCACAGTCGGGACAGATACACTCACGACGTTCTACGTCGCTGCTTTATCTGAAAGACCTGCAGCGGTGCGTAGAGCCGGACTGCTTCGTTATACGCCACTTACATGAGGTCCAGCCACGAGAACGACCACGCTTCCAATGTCTGTTTACGGTATCATATGGACTAGGGAAGAAGGAATTAGAACAGCTTAACTTTGAGATTAAATACAGAGGTGTACGCGCATGGGCGGCAAGGGTGGGTCTCTCCATTGATGGATCCGTACCCTCGTAACTTACGTCACCGGAAGTCTCTGGATAGTATGCCTTATTTGGTCAACCTAGGCCTAGGAATTCAGGCTCCGGATGTCCTTTTCGCAACTCCAATGCTGTTCGAGGTTTACGGTGGTGGCTTTGACAAGGCCCCGGGGTGCCGAGTAAGAGTACTTACCCACGGAAAATATATTGTTGTCTAATGCAGCTGTAGTATTACCAGTTGCGCTGGCCTCGCATCAAAAAAGTTTGGCGGCTAGAAGAAAGGAACTGGACAGAAGGTAATTCACATACTTGTGTGATTGCGCTTCTGTGGCTCTAACGTACCGCAGGGGAGACGCTGGAGAGCTACTGCAAGAAGTCATATGCGGCCGTCGGACGCGACCCTTCCAAGAAAGAGCTGGATGTCAGCGTTGCGAACATGTGGCGTACCGAACCATTGTCATCACCACCCGCACGGTCATTCGTCAGGAGGAGGACAGCCGAAACCGAATGGTTTGCCCGTTTGCAAGAAGACAAACCCTTGACATGGCCAACGCGCAGCACGTCGCCTTCTCCGGTTCATGTGAAGAGTAGCTGTGCAGCAGTTGACACGAGTGTTTCCGCTAAGCCCCTCCACACAACCACCACGAATGCCACCATCGAAGCGACAGCGACAGAGCTGCAGGACGTGTCAGTAGTCTCGCCACCAAAGGAGCCATCGAAGAAGCCTATCACTCCCCCCTCCAATAAGCGGAAAAGATCACAATTCAAGGAATTGTCTCATACACCTCCAAGCAAACGACCGAAGACAAGAGTGACAAGGGAATCAACAAATCTAATTAATTCCACTATGGTTCTTCGTGAGAAGTGGGTATCAGGGAAGGTACCGTCGCCCGCCGATCCCACAGCCCATCTCCCAACACCAGAAGTGTCAAGCCCAGTCTCGCCTCATGTCAAGGAGTACGACTTTCGATCCCTCCCACTCCACCTACTCATCAAAGATGCTTTTCTTCTCGTGTATCGCCCCATCTATCCCATCATCCGTCGACCCAAAGGAAAACCAGCACTCAGCACATTGCTACCCGCAGAGCGGTTGCTCAACACGCTGGAGGCCCTCCTCATAGGGTGCGCGTGGTCGTCAAGGAGGACACCTGTACCGAAAGGGATCGAGCGTGGAATTGTATTCGTCGACACTTCCGACGGGAAAACAGTTGCGGATCTCATCCAGACTCTGCGCGAAAAGCAAACACTGAAAAATAACTCCATTACTGCCCATCAGTCGAGGGAAATATTTGTCATCGGCAAGGAATACCTGAATTATTTCTATTCGTATTCTGGAGGTCGGACCATTGACGGCCAAGACGTCAAAGTTGACTTTATATGGACGTCAGAATAATAACTCTTACTTGTGTGACCTACTTTTATTCCTTCGTTTTTTATCCACCGCGTCTCAGGTCCCCGCCTTTATTCGCACTCGATTCCAAACTGTATGAGATGTAAACGGATGGGGACAGAGAAACCCTTCCACTTGAAGCAAGGCCTCTCGCCGACAGTTCAAATGGGAGCTTGGGCTTTTTGCATGCCGACGGCTTGCTCGAGCGGAGCACGGAGTGTGAGAATATTCTCATCGGCGAGTTGGAAGGGAAGTTGCCCGCGGGGTCCCGCGTTATCTTCGTCGATCCTCCATTGAAGTTTGCAGAATTGGTACCACTCGATGAGTGCATTGACCACGGCAGCAATAACGACGAGTCCGGAGAGAGTAGAACAGGTCTGAGCGATATGAACCAGCGGGTCGCCAATGTCGTCGGCGGGAGCTGAGCGGCGTTGAAAGTGCTGTTGATTCACCCTTGAGCGCGTTGAACGGCGTGATAATTAGGTTTGATAAGGCGATGCCAAGATCATTTGAGGTTGGCAGCGTGTTGTTGAGGTCATTCGGCGGGGCCAGTCCAAGAATGTGGGGGAAACAGACCGGAGAAAGGAGGAAGTGTTCATGGGAATAATGGATATGTTGGCATGATCTCCCAGACCAGGGGTACTGCCGAGGGTCGAGTTGACGGCTCCGATTGCGGAGTTGGGGTGTGTTTTGAAGGGTGTTGGCAGCACTACCAAAGGCAGTTACCATATCATCGAATGCCTTTTCGACATATTCAACGATCTACATGATAGGACAGGGCCGCAGATGCGAATGGAGATTTACATTGATGGCACCAGCGAGACCGGCCAGGAAGATTAATTGGAATATACACAAATAGAAGGCCTTGTAGGTGTCAATGACGAAGATGATGCTGTTTTCGACAGATATCAATCTGGAGAGCGCTCAATGAAGTGTTTGTTGAATGAGAGAGCCGTGGCTGGGGTTATGGACTCACACCATCTCTGACGCATTTATAGAGGAGAATGCGACTTTCTGGGTTTGTTTGTTCTTATCCAACGCGGCATAGAGACGGCTGCGGTGGCCGCTCGCTGGGCGGCGAAACCCTTGGCAACCGCCTCTTCTCTCATCGCATACACCATCGTCTCACTTGCATTTGTTGCTTTCAGATTCTACCTTGCTGCTCTGCGTGCCCATGATCTCATCGATGATTCAAAAAAAGCTTTCCTCATCGCGTCCTACTTATGAGGAAAGGACCAAGGTGGGTTTGGTGGGTTGTGGATGGGTTGTTTTCCGTGAGGACGTGGAAGGGTAGAAAGGGAGTAGGAGCGTGGGAGCGAGAGGCCAGATACTGTAGGTCTTGTAGCAAGCTCCGTGGGCATTAAGGCAAGAGGATATATAAACTAAACGAGCGCTATAACCTCGCTCTTTGCTTCCTTTTCAATGGCACCGGATTGAGGCAGTCGAAGTGTCGCTATTTAAGCTCTCAGATAACACCGCGCGAGTCCTTGATTCTTCCTCCAGACCTCCAGACGATTAAACTCGGAAAGAAATCGATTCTATTTGGACAGGTGCATAACTTGTTTCCCTTCCTCGGGAGGTCAGCTTTTTTGAGGGATACCGACTCCACTGTGAAGCAGCTTTCAAAGAGTACGAGTGTTTCCACCTCTCTATTTCATAAGTGGCTCGCTTATCATTTACTATATAAGTAAGAATAAGTAACATATTGATTCCAATCAATGGAGCATGTTTCCGTCGAAGTATGGCAACAAATACTCCTCAAGGTCATGGAGACGAATGATTGGCCTATATTTGCGACCAGTTGTACCCCGTACACTTTCCTTTGCTTCACGTTTCTGCACGTTTGCAAACAAAGGGACCGGAAACCATATCTCGATTACCTGGCACAGCGCAGACGTCTTCGACTGGTCTGTCGTGCATGGAACGGGTTTGCCCTTTTCACCAGTCACCGCTGGCTGGCATTACACGGCTGGAGCCCGAAGTACGAACTAGACTCGACGAGTACTCGCGCCAAAGGAGGAGTTGGTCCCGTGGAAATACTATCCACGGAAATATGCCAGAAAGAGCTGGTGACCCCTGTTCTCTCCTGGGCTTCTCACATCCTGAAACGCCCCACGAGTCAGTCCCCCCTGCGGGCTTACATCCTCCATATCGATTGTGCGCTTAGGCCGGGGTACGACCCACTCGACGATCTCCTCGTCAGAACGACGACCCAGGATCCCGAATATACGAACACGGACACGACGAACACAACACTACGCCTGCTCGTATTACGCGGCGGAAACATCTCCGTCTCGTTTTCGCAAATCTCTCGCACTTTCACAGGTCTGCGCTTGCTCTTCCTAATCCACGTAGGTGCGGCGCCGCAACAGACACTAGTGCTAGCACACCTAGAGGTATTATACGTGGAATGTTGGCTCCCAGACCTGCAGCGGTCGATTGAGACATGGGATACGCCGGCACTGAGGCACGTCCACCTGGGGTATTTCGGCACACCGCTAACGGACATGCTCGACCGTCTTTTGGGGCGGTACGCACACCAAATCGAGAGTCTCGTCCTTAGCGAGTTCGACAGCTATTACCTGCCTTGCCTCGACCTCCCTTCCAATTTTTGGGCTCAGTTTACCGCGTTGCGTCTGCTCGGACTGGAGTATTATACTCTCATGCGCGAGGAATGGTCCGGGTGGTCCGTCGTGCCACCCCCCACCCACCCGTGTCGATACCTTGTGTGTCCTTTTTGCTCCGAGAGTCATCTCAATGACATCCGCGCGAGATGGACCTGGCACGACGATGTGAGATTGGTAGCTGGACACACGTGCTCCGATCAATACTATATAGTGAAAAATATCCGAGACGGCTGGTCGATTGCAAACAAGGAAGAGACGCATGGTATTTTACCGGAATTGTAGGGTCTTCTACAGGAGCCCGAGTCGGTGTAATAGCGTATACTTGTGAGATTTGTACAATGCTTCTACAGTATGAGATCATTTGTGCGGGAGTACCACTATCGGGTTTATATTGACGTCCTTAACGCAAGCCTCTCTTTGACCCCTTCCTCCGCAACCGGTACAGGCGTGGTAGCCCTCCGCTGCACCTATAGGGCTGGCGAGTTCCGTGATGTTGACCGCACTGAGCTTTAGTATATCGGGTGAGACGCGTGGCAGACGGAGATCGAGGTTCTCCTTCAACCACGTCAGACCTCGAGCGCAGACACTTTGCTGCCGACGATACAGCACAGGAATTCGATAATGGGGGGGTCCGCATAGGCTGTACCTGTTTTCTAACGAGGACGCTGGTTGCTAGCCAATAAATTTACGGGTGCACTGGTAAGGTTGTGGTCGAGGTGTATAAGCCTAGTTCGCGTTTCTTTGCCCTTACCGAACTGAGATTGAAATGATGGCAGGAGTCCCACGGCCACGGCTCGGGTGGAACTCAACAACAATATTAATATTGACCTCCTGCTGGTACGAGGGCATAGGGGTCATCCATTTGGCATATGGTCATCATGCTCCACTAGAATCCGCTTGAGAGTAGTCCTCCGCGCCTTGTTCGAGTTTGAGTGGATCGGGTTGGAATGGCGCTGCAGGCTTTTTCCCAGGTCTATCGTAACCCCTTTCTTCTGGCACTGGAGTACCACGTGGAAGGAGCGACTGGGAAGGTACGGCCCGACTCGTAGCTGGCGGACCAATGGTACGAGAAAGCACGTTGAATGGTACATCATGGGATATATCTAACTCTGGCGCCCTTTCGGTTGGGGTAGAGCCACCTTTCCGTGAATCCTCAGTTGGGGGTCGGGCTGAGAAGCCAGCCTGGAGTAGCGGATAGTCAATTCGAATACTCCCTGGCTTCCTCTAGTCCGACTGTGGATGCACGATAATGCTCACTAGTATCGTTCCTTGATTGTTATATGAGGGTGGTGGCTTTTGGCTGGAGCCCCAGTCGATCTGCGGGAGATGGAAAGGAGACTGGGCTAGTTGAGATTGAGTTACATCTAAATCCAGTCCAAAATTCTGTATCATGAATGTGTCGCTGTTTATCCTTTTGTCGATGAATGAGACTGGGTGTTCCCAGACCTGCGGGTGGCCAAGGAGTAAAGCGAAAGGAGTAGACGTAGTCGTACTGGTGTGTGCTTCCGTAAAGGACCCAGTGGTTCTATCGCTACTGTCAGTAGACAGGACAATTGTCGGCGGCCAGTTGTAGACTTACGGTGTAGCAACGGGGTCTTGACAGTCAGGTATACTACCATAAGTGTCAAGTCCATGTTTTGTCGATAAATTATGCACCGTGGTTGCTGAGGCCATGATAAACCGGTGACTGAGGGTCGGGGCGAAATGTGAGTGCAAGAGCTCGTTATATTCCTATTAGACGTGCTACGCATGAGTAGCACCTCGAACGCACTCATCGCTGGACCGAAGTCATTTGGAAGGTGGCAGGTTGCAACGATGGGAAAATGTGGCAAGCCCGACTCAGTACCTGTTGCGTTGATCGCCGACTATTTAAACTCTTCCGCTGACGACGGATCTTGGTGGTCTTCGTCCCGTTTCCCGAGAAGTCAACCGCGTTGACAGGATATGATTTGCTTGGACAAAGCAAAGGGACCGGGAATTTCGGGAATTTCGGGATTTGATCGGATGATGGTCAGCAGCGCTAGTGCCTTGTAGCAAGGCAAGGCGATAATGACCAACTCTTGTCCATTACCCCGCGCATCGAGGCCTATGTGTGCAAAGAGCCGGCCTGCAATACGCTCAAAGCGTAACTGCACAAACTCTACTCTTACAATGGGCGCTTCAATCCCCAAATCACGCCAAACAAAGGTATATCATCTTCTAATTGTTTTAAACTGAAACTTTTACGCACAAGCGAATCAAAGATGTCAGCAGTGGCAAATGGGAAATAGGTGCAGTACGATGGACAACGCATAGCGGGCAAAATGGTGGGAATGGAAGGTGGTAATTTCGAGGGTCGACACTGTAGTGAACAACATGCCTATGCAAATCCATGGATGCCGGCGTGGGATGGTTGAGTCGAGGGGTTATTCGCCAGTGAAGGGGTCGGTCAACGGGGATTGTTCAACAGGGGTTGACGGGGATTTCGAGCGGGTCTGCATTTGACAGTCTTGTAGTCTGGAACCAGCTGGTAGTGGTTTCGGAATGTTGGTGAGTTTGGCGGAGGACGAAACACGATTCATCGCTGAGGTCAGAGCAGAATGGTGGGGGTCGAAACGGTGACGGAGAAAGGGTCCGGGAGCGAGTCTGTATTGGTTAGGCATTATCGGAAAGGGATAAGCAATACTTTGTCTGTCGTTTCTCAGAACTTTTCGCCCCTTCGCGTTTCATCATCGCCCTTTACGTACGCTGGCGCGACAGTAGTCTCTCGACTAACACGCGGATCCATCTCATTTTCCATTAATCGTAGAGCAAATCATTGGTCTCGGGCTGAACACCCACCAGTGCCATCGTACGTACGGGCCCTTGGCGGTGCGCAGGGGCCTGAAACGGGAAGGAGATAATCGGTTAATCGCTATGGTTATTCACAACAATTCGCTGGTCAATCCTGGATCGGTCACCTGTCTGCACATCTAGTTTGCGGTCCCAGAAGTCGTTGATGGTACATCGAACTAGGAAAACGCCGGTGCTGAACAACACGGGTTGGGGAAGGCAAACTGGAATGAAGCGGAATGAGAACAACAAGGACCATAGAAATGGACCACGTTAGGATAATGTGAGCACGATATAGAAAGACTGGAAAAGAAAGAGGACGAAACAAAAGGTAATATAACAGGACCACCCCAATGAGTTGTCCACCCTCACGAGCTGTGAAGCTCTCCATGGATCTGGAGCGAGTTTGCATCTTCTCTTCAACTCGTTTATATTCTCCCGGACGCTTCGTGGAGGTCTCGTCGGCGCTTGGTTGCTGTCGCGCGGACTGGAGATGCGTCTGTCGGGTGAAGGAAAACCTTTACGGGTCGCAAATACGACTAATTGCGGGCTATAAGGCCATAAGAGCGGTCGATAACAAGGTGCATGTCCCAAGCGCGGGAACATCAATCCTTATCCAGCTTTGATCACACCGAGTCGCAAAGAAAACCCAGCATAGAAGGTAAGAGCGCTCAGGATAGCACAATGATAACAAGTCAACACTAGTAACAGAGGGTCTCGTGCAATGATAGCGTTCCCCAGCATAGTGGAACTCAAAAACAATATTGGTATTAAATTGGAGCGCCTAGCCTCTTACCGGTATCCGAGCATAGTCACCCGTTATACATATGATCATCGTGCTCCACTAGACTCTGCTTGAGAGCTGTCCTTTGCTCGACGCACGCAGCGATGCGTCTTCATTTCGGCCTTGTTGAAAACCTCTTTCCCGCTGTATATAGAGTTTACAGTGTCGTCAGACACTCTTATCAGAGAATGCGCGCTCGTTTGACTCACCAGTCAATGCACACATCTGCTAAACCAAAGTGGAATTTGCGGAGGTGCCGTGGGGCATCCTTCTTATGCTTCCATCGCGTTCTGTTACCCTCCTTGCAAAGTCCACACTCATAGCGCCCGCCAACTTTCGAGATGAACCCATCGTATGCTTGGTGAGGCTCAAATCCACCGGGGAAATTCATCTCGTCAATCTCTTTGCGTTTGAGGACACGAAAAAGCGCCTCTGTGGTCACACCGTACTTGAAAGTCGATATGATCCAGTCGACTGCGAAGGCACTGCCTCCAGCCCCCCGGCAGGATTGTTCGAGCGTGAGGGGATCGGGTTGGAATGGGGCTGCAGGCTTCTTCCCAGGTCTATCATAACTCCTTTCCTCTGGCACTGGAGTACCACGTGGAAGGAGCGTCTGGGAAGGTAGGGCCCGACTCGTAGCTGGCGGATGGATGGTACGAAATGGCGCATTGAATGGTGAATCATGAGAAACATCCAACACTGACACCCTTCCGGTGGAGATTAAGCCAATGCCACTTTCCTGTGCAAGCTCGGTCGGGACCCGGAAGGATGAGACCGGCTGATAGCCAATTTGAACACATGAGCCGACTGGAGATATACGAGATTGATAATGCTCACTGGTATCGTTGCTTGATCGTTATATGGGAGAAGTGGCTCTTCGTGGTAGCCCCAATCGGACTGCGGGAGAAGTAGATGAGATTGGGCGAGATGGGACTGAGTTGAATCTAGTTCATAACTCTGTGTGGTGAGTGTTCTGTCCGGTATCCCTTCGTCGAAGATCGAAAATGGGTGTTCCCAGACCTGCGGGTGGCCGAGGAGTAAAGCAAAAGCAGTAGATATAGTCGCACTGGTGTGTATGTGTGCTTCCGTGAGGGCACCAGTGGTTCTATCGTTACTGTCAGTGGGCACGACAATGTCCGCGGCCAGTTGCAGACTTACGTTGTGGCAACGGCACCCTGAGAGTCAGATATACTATTATAAGTGTCAAGTTCACTTTTTGTCAATAAATCATGCAGCGTGGTTGCTGAGGCCATGATAAACCGATGGCAGAGGGTGGCGGCGAAAGCACAAGTGCAATTGCTCGTTATATCCTCTTAGAACCCCATGCCGCGCGCGAGTAGCACCTCGAACACACTTATCGCTGGACGAACTCATTTGAAAGGCGGCAGGTTGTAATGGAAAGTTGGGATGTTATTAATGGAGACGTGGTCCCGACACAGTGGGATACGTCTGATGGCATTGCTTGCTTTGTTGGTCGCTGACCAATCACCCGTGTTACCCTTTGTGGCTATTTAGACTCTTCCGCTGACGACGGATCTCGGTAGTTTCGTCAAAAACGAAGCCCAAGTATGGTGGACAAAGCAAGGAACTGAATGAGCCCTGACGGTGGACAAAGCAAGTGACTAGAATTCGGTTGAGCCTGGCGGATGCTTATAGCTGTACAACAGGTCACCTTCGATCGTACAAGCAAGATTAGTATCTGATAGTCGAGGGGTTTCGAAAAGACATATTAAGTTAGTACACGAGTAATTAGGTGACGACAAGCAACAAGCAACGGCAATGTGGAAAGAAGGAGTATTTCCAGACAGCAATGGCAACCAGTTGCGGACTTATGTTGTGGCAAGGGCGTCTTGAGAGCCAGGTGTGCTAACATAGGTGCCGAGGCCATGATAAATCGATCACAGAAAACGAGGGAGGATCGCGGCGAAAGCTGGCAAGTGCAAGTGCTCATTAAATTCCTCTCAGACTCATGTGCCACGTGTGAGCAGCATTTCGAACAAACTCATCGCCGTATAGGAATTGCTGGACAGGGCACAAAGCAAGGCAGAGGGCAGAGGGCGAGCGGAGACCTCACCTGAAGTTGATGACCCAATGTGAAACGGTTGGGGTTTGGCAGACCGATAGGTCCGGTTGACAGATCCGGTTGCCAACCAATCGAGGTGTGTGACGGCGTTGGGATTCAAGCACAAACGTGACATTCAAACTCCGCCCGCCCCATGTCAGTCATGGAGCTTACCTCAACCATACGACAAGCAAACGCGAAAGGCAAGACGTGTCAACGACTATACCGCAATAGGACTCTGTAAATACTGTGGTGACTTGATACCAAAGGAGTTGGAAAAGTCTAGGAAATGCTGGTAAGAGGCCGTTAGCGCGTTTGGCCGCCTTGGATTATTCTAGTAAAAATCTGGCGCTAATCGCAATGATACGCAGGAGCTATTTTTACATGGAATTACAAGGAGAAGCGCATGCAAGGCGGCTCTGGAAGGTTCAGAGGGTCTGGAGGGTCGGTGAACGAGAACGTGAGTGTTGGAAGCGTACTTGGTGTAAGACGTAGGACGTAGGACGCTTATGTGGTTAATCCAAGTATATGATGCGCAAAGACCCGCCTGCAAAGCACCAGCTGGTCATCTCGTGAGCGGCCTCCACAGCTCTAGCAGCTCTCACTGTCGCCGACGCCATTTTATAAGTAATAATCTTTATTTATAATTATAAAATATATGCATCATTATATTCACTACGTTTGCCGACGCGCCCTTTCAAGCGGCTGGCTGAAAGCCTCAAACCGTTGGCCAGTTCCAATATTTGTATACATAATAAACTATTGGTTATTATAATTAAATTATTATCACTTATTATCACTTATAAAACTAATTATATGACTAAAGTCCGCATCTCGCCACTTCAGCCCAAACCTCAATCCCACCTCGATTGGTTGGCAACCGGATCTGGCAACCGGACCTATCGGTCTGCCGAACCCCAACCGTTTCACATTGGGTCATCAACTTCAGGTGAGGTCTCCTCTCACCCTTCGCCCTCTGCCTTGCTTTGTTTGCCTTGCTCGGCTGATGAATCTCGTCGCCGCTCCCTAGATAATGCAGCAGACGACGTCAGATGAGGTGCTCTGCGTGCATATCTGCTCGCCTATTGGTTAGGATAGCTCCATTTGTAAGAGGAGCGATGGCGCAACGGGCGCACGGTTAGCGCGGCGACGAGGGAGACAAGGGGACGGTTCAGAGGCTCTGATTGGCGGGCCTGAACTGAGAGCTGTTGGCGAGGTTATTCGAGCGCCTATGAACGGAGCAGATCATACGCTAGCACATACGCATGTTGTTGTCACTCGGACTTGTTCTGTAGAATATGCTGTAGAATGGAATGACAAGCACGTGCCAGTTGTCTGTCTCGCGGAACAAGGGACGAATGAGAATATTCAATGCGGTTTTACACAGCCTTTGGCACAGAAGAATCCCACGTTTTACGTCGGTCACAGCCGCCGATATTGAGGGACTAAGTGCAGCTCAAAGGAAAAGAGCTGTCTAGATATATAACACACCCAGGGGCAGCCCAGAAGGGAAAGAAGGTTTGTCCCCTGAGACGCGCGCTATAAATACGGAGAAGTCACACCACCTTCACATGTCCATGCGCGATAGTGGGGAAATGGGGAAATGGGGATTGACCAAACAGAATACAACAATATACGTAACCATGTGATGAGGCATATCAGTGCCGAACAAACAATGCCTTGGGAGGGGGACTTGGCCCTGACTACGCCCGGGCTAAATCTCCAATCGACCGAGAGGATGGGTTACTACTTAAGGACCTACCAGGATGGACGAGTAGGAGAGGCGCGAGACCGCAAGCTGACCGCCTCTCAAGTACGTAAATCCCTCTCCGGTGCGATGGACTCTACCACACACGAACACGGGACTGCCCCAGATAACACACCAGAGCTATGCATGCTCCTACAGATACTGAAAGGACTACTAGCAGATCTAGTAAGGAAAGGCTGGAACGCAACGCGTTTCATGGAAGGCAGCAGGAGGTTGATCGATCCGACAGTGTAAACTCCGAACCCTTTGGGTGGACAAGCACTTTGCAGACTTCGACCTTAGAACAGGTCCCATTGTCGATTTCAATTAACGGGATGTGGCCGGGCTCACCGGCATAGGAGGGTTTTAGTGGGTAGGTCGGGCGGCAGTTTTGTCCAACGGGTTCATAGACCCAACGGCAAGCCGCACTGGAGTCCTACACATGGTGCTAAGGGGTGCCATGGTGCATGACGCATTTCCCTCCTTTCCCCCAACCCCAAAAAAAAAAAAAAAAAAAAAAATTTGGGAAAAGCCAAACTGGAATGGAGTGAAATGGGGAAATGAGGCAATAAAAATAAAGCACACTAGGGTAGTTTCAGCACCATATAGAAGGGATTGGAAAGAAAGCTAAGGATGAGCTGCAAGGTAAAATATTTGCACAGCGTCAATGGGTTTGTCCACCCTCGTGAGCTACACATAAGCTCTCCTTCCATCTGACACAAGGGTAGACCTCCTCTTCACCTAGTTGATATCCTTCCAAACGCCTCATGGAGGTATCGAGCTCGGCCATTGTTAGAACTTAGAACAGGAGGCGGAGGTTTGTTTTGTCCCTGGCAGTATTACTACCAGGCCGCGCAGACTTGTTCAATACCGAAGGCGATTATTGACTGAGTGTTGACAAATGAATAAAGATGAAAGAACGAATAAGATTGGTTTGGATCGAGATCTAGACTACTGATTCTAAAACAAAGTTGAGGACCTTAAGTACTACTAGGGAATTCCAAGAGTGCGGGAAGTAACCAAGAGCATTGCCCCAAACCGTATGTAAGAAGGGTAACCAGTACGAGATCAGAACAAGTAGGAGCGGCAAGGAGAAAGGAAGTAAACTACAGACAGGAAGGAAGGTGCGGGGGAGGTAACAGAAGCAATGTGGCGGAGTGGCTAAGAAAGTAATCCTAGGACTATCTACTGGTGGGAAGATGGATCAGATACATTAAGGGAGATTCGTATAACCAATTTCACATGAACGATCACAACGGAAGCGGAACCGATCGGAAGCGAGTGCGCGCAGCACTTTCCCAGGGAGTCGGGAAGCGAGGATTGCCGAGGGTGGTCTCGACTCGTAACAGCCATCACATGGACTGTAGATGCGTCTGTACTGAGCGAAGGAAGCTAGGGTTCTTATGAGCTACAAACATGCGTAATTGCGCGCTACAGGCTGTAACAGCGGCTGATAATGAGCAGGTGCAAGATAAGACGGAACATCGCTTTTATATTTGATCACTCCGGGTCACGAAGAAAGCTCAGTACAAAGGTAAGAATGCTCAGGACTGTAAAATAATAGCTACTCGATATCCAGCAACACTCCTAACACAGGGTCTACTCTTACAGCAGGAGTTCCACAGCGCGGTGGAGCCCAACAACAATATTAAATATTGGAAAGTCCAGCCTCCCGCCGGTATGTAAGCATAGGGGTCATCCGTTGTACATATGGTCATCGTGTTCCACCTGACTCCGCTTAAGAGTAGTCCTCTGCGCGACGCACGCAGCGATGCGTCTTCATTTCAGCCTTGTTGAACATGTCTTTCCCGCTGGATATAGAAATCAAAATGTGGTCAGGTACTCCCAGCCAAAAAAAAAAAAAATTCGCCCTCGTTTGACTCACCAGTGACCAGTCTTTGCACACGTCCGCTAAACCGAAATGGAATTTGCGGAGATGCCGTGGGGCGTCCTTCTTATTCTTCCACCGCGTTCTGTTACTCTCATTGCAAAGGCCACACTCGTAGCGCCTGCCAACTTTCGAGATGAATCCATCGTACGCTTGGTGAGGCTCAAAACCACCAGGGAAGTTCATCTCGTCGATCTCTTTACGCTCAAGGACACGGAGAAGCGCCTCTATGGTTACACCGTACTTGAAGGTCGATATGATCCAGTCGACCGCGAAGGTACTGCCTCCAGCCCGTCGGCAGGATTCTTGGAGTTTGAAGGGATCGGGCTGGAAATGGGATGCACGCTTTTTTCCAGGTCTATCATAACTCCTGTCATCTGGTGCTGGGGTACCACGTGGAAGGGGTGGCTGGGAAGGTAGGGCCCGACTCGTAGCTGGCGGACGAATGGTACGAAAAAGCGCGTTGAATGGTGCATCATGAAGAATATCTGACTCTGGAGCCCTTTCGGTCGAGGTAGAGCCACCTGCCTGTAAAATCTCAGTTGGGTGTCCAACGGAGAAGCAGGCCTGGAAGGATGGGATCAGCAGGTAGTCAACTCGAATGCTTCCCAGCTTCCTTTGAGCCGAATGTGGAGACATGATAATGCTCACTGGTATCGTTGCTTGATTGTTATATGGGAGTGGTGGCTCTTGGCTGGGGTCCCAGTTGATCTGTGGAAGACAGAGATGGGAGGGGGCGAGTTGAGATTGAGTTACACCCACACCTAGTCCATAATTCTGTATCGTGAATGTGCCGCTGTCTATCCCTTCGCCGAAGAGTGAAACTGGTTGTTCCCAGATTTGCAGGTGGCCGAGGAGTAAAGGATTAGAAGGGATTAGAAGATCCCAAGCACCAGGAAGGAAATTTGGACTGGGCACAATGTTGTGGTCGCCGATTGGTGACTGATTTGATGGAGCCAACGAAGGGATTAATAGGCTTGGTGCCGTATCCTCTGAAGAGAAAGCCGTTTCAGAGGTTATTGTACTTATGTGTGCTTCCGCAAAGTTACTGTCAGTCGGCAGGACGACGTCCGCCACGAACACTTACGCTGTGGCGAAGGTACCCTGAGAGCAAGGTGTGCCATCGTAGATGGTTAGTTCATGTTCTGTTGATAAATCATGTGCCGTGGTTGCCGAGACCATGATAAACCGATGACAGAAAGCCACGGAGGGAGCTGGAGCAAGTGCGAGTGCTTGTTATATCCTCTCGGGCTCCCGTGCCACGCGCGAGTAGCGTTTTGAATAAACTCCACGCTTGTACAAAGCAGGGCAATTAAAGGATTGGGGGCGCAAGTTAAGGTCGCACCAGGGCACGTGATCTACAACGCGGCCCTTTGCTCACGACTATTTTGAGATGGACCGGATGTCTTGGCACTCCTCACAGGAGTATTCCATGAGCCATTCTCTCCAAGCTCTCAGGTCAAGCGATCCCTTTGATTAATCACATTTGAAAAGGTGGGTTGGTGTTGCTATCAATAAACGTATATGTGGGTGTCAATGTGCACAAGTCGTGCTTTTGGGTAAACGAAGTAACGAGTTGTGGCACGAACGCTCAGGGGGGTCCCGCACATCCCCTGGGGGGTGCACCAGAAGATGAGGCAGACATCAGGAGTGTCAATAGAAGCCGAGGAGCCGCCCTTGAGCCCTGAGAAATTTTAGAACAGCGTCCGAGAAGAAACGAGCTAAGGGACCAATGGCCGCGCAGCTTCCACCGCGCTCACGACCGAATTCAATTCATCGTTCACCCTACTCTGAGCAAGATCGTCGAAATATGGCCCACATCCATCTCCCCCAAGACCTCCATGGTCGGAATTTACTCACTCGTTCTCTTTGGTGGCCAAGTGGGCAGATTCCTTTATCATGCGCGAGGAATGGTCCGGGTGGTCCGTCGTGCCACCCCCCACTCACCCGTGTCGATACCTTGTGTGTCCTTTCTACTCCTCGGTGGAGAGTCATCTCAATGACATCCGCGCGAGATGGACCTGGCATGACGACGTGAGATTGGTAACTGGACTCATGCGCCCTGATCAATACTTTATAGTAAATATCCGAGACGACTGGTCGATTGCAAACAAGGAAGAGACGCATGATATTTTACCGGAATTGTAGGGTCTTCTACAGGAGCCCGAGTCAGTGTAATAGCGTATACCTATGAGATTTGTACAATGCTTCTACAGTATGAGATCATTTGTGCAGAAGTACCACTATCGGGTCTATATTGACGTCCTTCACGCAAGCCTCTCTTTGACCCCTTCCTCCGCAACCGGCACAGGTGTGGCAGTCCTCGATTAATGATCAAGAGGACGGTGACAGTGACGACGAGCACATAGGCGCCAAGGAAAGTGGAGAACATGTACGTTACCCCCCTGGGGACGGCACGATAGGACTCGAACGCCCTCACCATGACCCCGCTCTCCTCAGCAGCGGTGCGATTACCAGACCCAGGCCTGCCCCCGCCCAGACTCGCTGCTGCACCTATAGGGCTGGCGAGTTCCGTGATGTCGACCGCACTGAGCTTTAGTATATCGCGTGAGACGCGTGGCAGACGGAGATCGAGGTTCTCCTTCAACCACGCCAGGCCCTTCTCGAGCGCAGACACTTTGCTACCGACGATAGAGCGCAGGAATTCGATAATGGGGGGGGGGGGTCCGCATAAGCTGTACCTGTTTTCTAACGAGGACGCTGGTTGCTAGCCAATAAATTTACGCGTGCACTGGTAAGGTTGTGGTCGAGTTGTTATAAGCCTTGTTCGCGTTTCTTTGCCCTTACCGAACTGAGATTGAAGCTGTCCTCTGTCTGAACCGTTTTGATACCCCAGCAGAGTTGAATGATCATTAATGAACAGTTTGCATGCGAACTCAAGGTGAGCGCCGAATCTCTCTGATAGGGCCGGCACGGTGGGGCTTCTATCGAGAGAGGCGGACGATATGGATGTTGCCAAGGATCGATTTTTCAAGACTGTGAATACTTAAGAACAGGGTGCTAGCAGCGCGTCCCTCCAGTTCGGGCGAAGGGAGGCTACCAAATGGCCAAATGACTTGGTGGCGACGAAGGAACGAGCGGGAACGAGGGAGCGAGAGGCCAGATACTGTAGGTCTTGCACCAAGCTCCGTGGGTATTAAGGCAAGAGCCTATTTAGACTAAACGAGCGCTATAACCTCGCTCTTTGCCCTACCTTTTCAATGGCACCGGATTGAGGCAGTCGAAGTGTCGCTATTTAAGCTCTCAGATAACACCGCGTGAGTCCTTGATTCCTCCTCCAGACCTCCAGACGATTAAACTCGGAAAAAAATCGATTGGACAGGTGCATAACTTGTTTCCCTTCCTCGGCCTCGGTAGGTCAGCTTTTCAGCAGTTCTTTGAGGGAATACCGACTCCACTGTGAAGCTGCTTTCAAAGAGTACGAGTATTTCCACCTCTCTATTTCATAAGTGGCTTGCTTATCATTTACTATATAAGCAAGAATAAGCAACAGAAGCGTATTGATTCCCGTCAATGGAGCGTGTTTCCGTCGAAGTATGGCAGCAAATACTCCTCAAGGTCACGGAGACGAATGATTGGCCTATATTTGCGACCAGTTGTACCCCGTACACTTTTCTCTGCTTCACCTATCACCACGTTTGGCAACAAAGGGCGGACCAGAAACCGTATCTCGATTACCTAGCACAGCGCAGACGTCTTCGACTGGTCTGTCGTGCGTGGAACGAGTTTGTTCTTTTTACCAGTCACCGCTGGCTGCCACTAGAAGGCCGGAGCCCGAAGTACAAGCTAGACTCGACAAGTACTCACGCCAAAGGAGGGGTTGGTCCCGTGGAAATATTATCCACGGAAATCTGGCAGAAAGAGC
>Ga0307515_10005927_pt1 | contig 24648 bp, 31 predicted proteins | sample 17_EM_MG_FD_194513 | JGI IMG/M metagenome (GOLD analysis project Ga0307515, IMG submission 194513) | Populus trichocarpa ectomycorrhiza microbial communities from riparian zone in the Pacific Northwest, United States - 17_EM | ecosystem: Host-associated > Plants > Roots > Unclassified | place... | reverse complement strand
TGCTCAAACTCTACTCGGGTGTTCGCGCGCCATATTACATTCCCGACATGCCCTGGAACCAGCTACAAAAGGAGGTCGGCCTATCCTCCGGCACTATCCACTTGATTACCAGGGAGGGGACCGCTGACAACATACGTGAGGGCGACGGATCAAATGTCTTCGATAAGGTCTTGGACCTCTTGGACTTGTCGACATCCGATTTCTCTCCTGAGGTTCCTTTCACTTCCTATGGCATGGATTCGTTGGCCGCTACGCGCATCTCGGAGGCTCTTCGCCCGCACATCAAGATCTCTCAGATGCAGCTCTTGGGTGAAATGACCTGGAACCATCTGGAGGCGAAGATGCGAGAGGCTGGTATAGCTACGGACAGTGTCCCTACAGCCAACCCGACAAATCCTCTAGTCGAGATGGTCGAAAATACTCCAAGAACTTTAGGGACCACATTCCATCTTAGCAACCACCCACGGAAGATATTGTCGTAATCACTGGCACAAGTGGTTCGATCGGATCAAGCATTCTGGTCGATTGCCTAAAGTGCCCAAACATTAAACAAGTTTACGCGCTGAACAGGCCGTGTGCGGACCCGGTGAAGGCACAGAAGGAGGCCCTTGCAAAGCGTGGATCCGATCCTTCTGTTGTGGACACACCCAAGTTGACGTTCTTACACGCTGATCTGACCGCTGGAGACCTCGGGATCGGAAAACTGCTTCTGGAGGAGCTCCGTACCACGGTTACGCATATCATTCACGCCGGCTGGCTCATCAACTGGTCGGTTGACTTAGCACGATTCGAACCGTTGATCGAGGGTACAAGAAACCTGATCGACTTGGCGTTATCGTCTCCTCTCCCCACTCCGCCTCGTATAATTTTCGTCAGTTCGGTTGCTGTCCTCCGTGGCTGTGAGTACTCCCTCCCCGGTGTCAATTTCTGCTTCCATCTCAATCTTTTTATTGAGCTACTCAAAGTGTCGAACTGTGTCCCGAGGAGTTTGTTGGACCAGAACTTGCTCTAGGCGACGGTTACAGCGAGTCTAAATGGGTTACCGAACGAATCCTTCAGCTTGCCGCTGCACATAAAAGCCTCCGTCCCGTCATCGCCCGAGTAGATCAGGTGTCCGGTTCGAGTAACGGTTACTGGAAGGCGACGGAGTGGTTCCCATCCCTTGTTCAATCCTCGGCCATCCTCAAGTACCTTCCAGGATCCCCAACTGTACGTGATTCCTGCTTTGACATGTTGATAGTCCCCTGACCGCCACCGTCCAGGACGCGAGTTGGGTTCCTCTGGAAGTCGTTGGTTCGACCATCGCTGAGATCCGCAACGCATCATCGAGCATCGTTCACATCGCGCACCCCAAACCAGTTTCATGGCGGCGCATCCTCGGCAGGATTTCTCAGACCCTCGGCGTCCCCATCGTTCCGTTCCCCGATTGGTTGGCCCAATTAGAAGCTCTTGCTACATCGTCCAAGGGTAACGAGACGACAGCTATCACATTTTTGGATACCTACCGCACGGTAGACCCTTCCGCCACGAAATTCATGCCTCGCATGTCGAACAAAAACGCCCTACATGAATCACCCACACCCGCTGCCGCTGTACCCCCGACAGAGAAAGACACCGGTTCTTGGCTTTCCTACTGGAAGAGCGTTTCGCTCATTTCATTCTAATCTTTCCCTTCGTCTTTTTCTTCCCTCTTCTGTGGTCTTTTTCCTCCCACCAGCTGACGACGCTTCTCCAAGACTTTAAGCCTATCACATATGCTGTGACCGCTACCGTCCCATTTCGCTTCTTGTTTTCATATAATTGAGGATCTTGTCCCCCTGTAATATCTTGTGCATACCCTGTCATCTGTTGAACAACCACCCGACTTCTTTCGACACTGTATTTATTTTACGAATACAAAACAACATTAATGAGCCACCGAAATGAACGAGTTGGTGTTACAGACCGCGCAACAGTGCTCGTGGGACGAAACGCCTACACCGCATGCAGGCCGTCCATCAGGTGATGTTATAAAATACATACATTAATCCCAGTAGAAGCCAGACACAGGGGATGTGATGGTTCCGGTTAGTGTGAGCCAAATTGGGGGAAGTTACATTGGGCTGCGGAGGGAGATCAGAAGGTGGAGCTGCGGTTGTGGGTGTTATTGAAAGAGGTGAAGAGGTGCCAATAGGTGGTATGGAAGTGAGCGTCGGAGAAGGAAGCCATGAACTGAGGCTGGAGCTGGGGTTACCACCTCCTTGGACCACGAATGGACTGACGATCTCTATAATGGTTGTAGTCTCGGTTAAAACCTGGTCCGAGGCGACGAGCTGACAGGTCGCTTGACTTCCGGCTATAGCACAAGAATACGAAAATACAGGGCCTCCAGGAATTGATCCTTGGAGGACGGCATCCGAGGGGCCTTCTACGAGGGTGGCTGATGCACAACCGACGTAAATGAGCTGGATTACAACCAGAGCATAACCTCCATTTCCTCACCAGTGAACTGAACGTTCGGATCTGTGAAGGTCCCGGTAGGCGTTCCGGGACCGATCACCCACGATGTTCTCCCATCGCCATCCGTCCCGAGCTGTTGGACGCTCAGTGGCTGTTCGTCTGCTCCAGGGATGTACAGCGTGGTTTCAGCGGAGACATCTGGGGAGGGTGATTATCGTGAAAGTCACTTCATGGGCGTTTACCGGGAAGAGGAAAACGCAACGTACAGGTGCGGAGTAACAGAAGAAGTGCGAGGGTGAAAGTGAGCATGTGGGTTCCAGGAGGGTGTGGAAGGGACAAAATCAGGTTTCTGCTGTGGTTTTGTGGTGAAACGGCTGATGGGAAAAAGATTCGATGTATTTTGCAACTGAAACGTGGTGTGAAGGGAATGTACATGTGGCCCTTCGTACGCGAAGAGGATCGAATTAGTGGCAGTGTCGGCCACCTGAGCGTCCAGTATTACGAATTGCAGACAAAAGGACGTTGCTGCCCTTTCATCAAGAACTAAGAGAGAACGATGTCAGCACAGGCGATGACAGTGGGGACTTGGTGAAATGGAAGGTTCAGTAATATAAGGCAATACAGTGTTGTCCTCTGGCCTCAACAAGGAGGTCGGTACAGGTCTGAGATGAAATCATCCCGGGAAGAATAGAGGACTTGCACTCACACAAGGTGTCTCTGTGGATGGGAGAAAGAAAAACTCGCGGGTGATCTGATCGGCGGCAAACGGTGATGGCGAGGATCTCCTGGAATTGGCCGCCGTGCGATTCTACGCGTCATTCTCTCTCTAATTCACGACCACGACCAGAATGTCCAACGACTACGATTATCTCTTTAAACTCCTCCTCATTGGTGATTCTGGAGTAGGAAAGGTATGCTTCTCAGGCCATAGGCGTTTCCAGTAGGCTGAGTGTCTTCTAACCCAGTCGTGTCTTCTCCTGCGGTTCGCCGAGGACTCCTACACGGAAAGCTACCTCAGTACGATAGGTGTCGACTTTAAGATTCGTACTATTGACGTCGACGGCAAGACTATTAAGCTTCAAATCGTACGCCCCCCTACCAGAAACGTCTAATAAGCATACTAATACTCCAGGCGCTTCATCGTTAGTGGGATACAGCAGGTTCGTTCAGGTAAAACAAGAGGTGTGACGCTTACCCCACCTTCCTGGCAGGTCAAGAACGCTTCCGTACAATCACTGCGGCTTATTATCGAGGTGCCCATGGCATTGTGGTTGTATATGATGTCACAGACAGCGGTACGTGTCTCATATTCACGCATTCGTTCAAACTCACGCCCCCCGCCGATAGAATCGTTTGAAAATGTGAGGATGTGGTTGAAAGAGATCGAACGCTACGCGGCGGACTATGTCGAGAAGCTCTTGATCGGTAACAAATCTGATCTCGTGTCCAAGAAAGTTGTGGAATACAGCATTGCCAAGGTATGGCCTTTGACGACCTGCCGCTGGCGTTTGACTGACCGAGTCTTGGGCCTTCGAAACAGGAATTCGCCGACTCTCTTAACATCCCCTTCCTGGAAACATCCGCTAAGGATTCCACGAATGTCGATGAGATGTTTTACACGATGACGAGACTAATCCAGCAACGGTACGTCACCCCCATCTTCCTCACGGCGCACGACTGACCAGGCTTGTAGCGCCGGGGAACACGGAATGCATGCGGTGGATAAGGCCGGCGTACCTTCCGGTGCGACCTTGAGCCGGGAGGGTTCCGAAGAGGAGAGCTCTGGTGGTTGCTGTTAAATACCTGGTGCATTTCTCGAATTGCTTTCTAGATTTGACTTGTTTTCCCAACCTTGTCCTGTATCTTATCGCTCCCTGCATGAAATATGTTTCTGTTTCCGTCCCTCGTGATGAGATTTACTCGGAGGTATCAGAGGCATCGACGACTTGCCAACAAAATTTTCGTTACAGAATGCCCATTCTGTATACAGAAACCCCGAACTTTAGGCCATGTACGCATTCGAGGACAGCTACAGATCGGCTAGACACCGGTACCAGACAACCTGACGAGTGTATCTTACAGTGTAAGTAGAAATTACGAAAGCGTTCCTTGCCCCTAGCCGAACGGCAAGTCGTCCAGTTCCGGTCCGTCATGACTCAAGGACTTGGCTCTTACATTTGCGTCATGCCGGGATGCCGAACCCCAATACCATCAAAAGGTAAACAACGGATTGGAGTTGCAAACGGTCTATCGGAACGAATCCTACTGTAAAAAGACAGTCTCATGTCTCCCTGGCTGACCCCTATCCCTTCCTCCTCAAATGCATTCATCCTCTCGCTCTGCTGCGGAAGGGTCATCACATCCCGGAGACTCTCACGATGCGTCCGAACCCACCCCTCCTGACGAGCGGGGTGAATTCTCACTCAGGGACACGATGCGCGAAACGCTCAGACAGTCAGCGCTTGAATTATCTTCCATCTGCACGGCGATTCATCACCCCTTAGGTTGGAAGACTCGGGCATTACTCCTAGGACCCTTGGAGTCTACTTCAAGGACTTGCGCACAATTGGAACAGGAGCCTCCTCCTCCTTTCAGAACACAGTGGGCTCTAGGTTGAACCCAAAGGTCGCCTATGATGGCGTCCGTCGCGCTCTACGACCCGAAACACGTGATATTCTGTCTGGGTTCAATGGTGTCGTCAGACCGGGTGAGATGCTTCGTAAGTCTCCCTTCCGCGGCTTCGTTGTTACGGATTGGATAGAGACTCGGTGTGCACTATAGTCGTCCTTGGCAGCCCTGGATCAGGATGCACTACCTTCCTCAAGATGCTTGCCAACCAACGCGAGACTTATCATGACGTACAGGGGGAAGTTCACTACGACTCCCTCACCCCGGACGAGATGAAGGAACACTTTCGTGGTGACCTACAGGTCTGCTCCTTGATTCCGCCTCCTTTCCCAAATCTCTGATTCCTTGGATCTATAGTTCATCCCTGAGGACGATATACATTTCCCCACACTAACGGTGGAGGAAACGCTCCGGTTCGCTGCAAAGACTCGCACCCCTCAGGCTCGCATCGCCGGCACATCTAGAGAGGATCACATAAAACGCATCACGAATATCTTGGTGACTGTGCTCGGCTTAGAACACTGTCGAAAAACGAAGATCGGTGATGCGGCTATCCGTGGCATATCTGGTGGTGAGAAGAAGCGGGTTTCTATTGCAGAAGCCCTCGCTTGTCGTGGTCTGATAAATTGCTGGGATAAGTGGGTCAAAGCGTGTCCCCCCCCCTCCAGTGCCTAATAAATTCCACAGTTCCACCCGTGGGTTAGATTCGTCGACGGCCTTGGAGTTCGTCACCGCTCTCCGCACTGCAACGGACATCCGAGGTGTCGCTACCGCCTTCACTGCTTATCAAGCTTCGGAGAGCGTCTGTAAACTCTTCGATAAGATCTGCCTCATCTACGAAGGCCGCATGGTCTATTTCGGTCCCTCGGATCTCGCTCGTCAGTACTTCATTCATCTCGGATTCGAACCTGCAAATCGTCAGACCACTCCGGATTTCCTTGTCGCCGTCACAGACCCCGAAGCTCGTAAAGTTCGGGAAGGGTTCGAAAATCGGGCACCTCGCACCGCAGACGATTTCGCCCGGAAGTTCCTTGAAAGTGACGTCGCTACGATCAACGAACGAGACATGGATTCATACCGAAAAGATTTCATCGGAAAGGGCGATTTGGCCAAAGCTTACTCGCGGCAAGTAAAGGATGAACATGCCAAGACTGCGAGAAAAGGAAGCCCCTACATCGTATCGGTCCCGATGCAGACGAGAGCGGTTATAGTTCGACGCTTCCAGATCTTGAAGGGTAATATAGCCCCACAAGCCGCACAGATTCTGTGAGTCCAACTTCCCTCCCGGTCTTACTTTACTGAGTACCTCCAGCTCCTTCTTGATCACGTCAGTCATTATCGGAACTGTGTTTCTGAGGCTGGGGGACAACACAGCGGCGTTCTTTTCCCGCGGAGGTATTCTTTTCTTGGCTGTCCTATTCACCGCCTTGGTTCCACTTGCCGAGATCCCGACCTTGTATGGACAACGACCCATCGTGCTCCGGCACAAAAAAGCCGCAATGTACCACCCGTTCATCGAAGCATTCGCCATGACGCTCGCAGACATCCCGATTACTCTCGTCACCCTCACCATCTACTCCATCGTGCTGTATTTCGTGGTGGGGTTACAAGCCTCCGCCGGTCAATTCTTGTGCATCACCCCCGTCCACCCATGATTCACATCGACTAACTATTCCCACAGCGTGTTCTACCTGTTCATCATTACGACCTCCTTCGTAATGAAAGCTTATTTCCGGACCGTCGCCTCCATCTTTCCAGATCCTGCCCCCGCGCAGGCCATAGCTGGCGTCACCCTTCTGATCTTTGCAATTTACACTGGATACCAGATCCCAGTACCGGAAATGATAGGTGCTTTGCGATGGCTCATATACATCAATGTAAGGTCTCTTTCATCGTCGCGGATCGATCTATTCACAAGTTATGAATAGCCTGTCAGATACGCGTACGAATCAATCCTGACGAACGAATTCCGTACATTGCAAGGAGCCTGTTCATTTCTTGTTCCCTCTGGCCCTGGGTATGAAGGGATTTCCCTTCAGAACCAGGCTTGCCCTGTCGTGGGTGCAATCCCCGGTCAAACTTACGTCGACGGTAGCCGATACGTCAACCTGTCGTTCGAGTATACCTACAGCCATACATGGAGGAACTTTGGCATCCTTGTCGCTTTCGGCGTCTTCTTCCTCATTACTTATCTCTCCATGACAGAACTTAACTCCGGGACGGCAGAGTTTCGTTCTGTCGTAGAGTTCAAGCGAGGCGCAAAGCACGTCCCAAAAGTCACTGCCTCCCCGCGAGATGTGGAGAACGGCGGCCGTGGTGGCGGGGATACTGCCACCCCCACCCAGGGAGATGGAAGGAAGGAAGAGCGTGTGAAGGAGGCGGAGAGCTCGTTGGAAGAATCTCTGAAGACGACGGACATCATGTCCTGGGCACACCTCACCTACCACGTTAATGCGAGTGGGGAGAGGAGACGCTTGTTGAATGATGTAACTGGTTGGGTCGTTCCCGGAAAGCTGACTGCTCTAATGGGGGAATCCGGTGCCGGAAAGGTTCGTTCCTCGTTTCTGTGTGATTAGTCTTCTGCCCGCTCACCCTGTTGGGGGATTTCAGACCACGTTGCTCAACGTGCTCGCTCACAGAGCTGACGTCGGAGTGATTACAGGGAATCAATTCGTCAACGGTCAGCCGTTACCCGCGGATTTCCAAGCACAAACTGGGTACTGTCAACAGCTGGATACACACGAGCCAACTTCGACCGTGCGAGAGGCTGTTCTTTTTTCCGCCGTCCTGCGACAACCGCAATCTGTGCCCATGGAGGAAAAACAAACTTAGTGAGTACCTGGGTTCCAGATGACGGCTAGATGGTTGCTGAGATGGTGCGTTCAGCGTTGACAAGTGTTTGGTTATGTGTGGGTTGCAAGCCTTCTCAGACGTAATTGCCGGTTCCCTCGGCGTCGAACAGAAGAAGCGCTTGACTATCGCAGTCGAGTTAGCCGCCAAGGTCCGTCTCCTGTCAAACAGGCATCAGTTCACCCTCTGACCATGCTCCTCCTCAGCCGAAGCTCTTGTTGTTCCTAGATGAGCCAACCTCTGGTTTGGACTCCCAGAGCGCTTGGGCCATCATGGCTTTCCTTCGTACCCTTGCCGAGGTTGGGCAAGCTATCCTTTGCACCATCCACCAACCGTCTGCGGAACTCTTTCAATCCTTCGATCGCATCCTGTTATTGCAGAGGGGAGGCGAGACCGTCTACTTTGGTGATTTGGGACACAATGCAACGACGCTCATTAGGTTCTTCGAGAGGAATGGATCTCGGCCATGCAATCCAGAAGAGAACCCGTGAGTAGAGCCTCATCGGAGGGTGTCTGCGTGCACTGATGTTAGATGCGTAGTGCTGAGTTTATGCTCGATGTTATTGGAGCCGGTGCAGCAGCGACCTCTGATCGGGACTGGCACAATGATGTGTGGAAGAAATCACCCGAGGCTAAGGCCGTTTTGGAGGAGCTCGACCGCATCCACACCGAGGGCAGGAATCGGCCACCCGTCGAAGAAGAACTCCACTCGGAATATTCTACCTCTTGGCTCCATCAGGTCCGAATTCTGATCATCAGAAACGCGAGATCCCTCTGGAGAGACCCTACCTACATTCTTGCCAAGATTTTCCTAAACGTCATGTGCGGATTGCTCATCGGATTCACATTCTTCAAGAGCCCGAGCACCTTGCAAGGCACTCAAGACAAGCTGTTCTCTGTGTTCACGTCTTTGATTGTGTCGGTTCCCGCTGCGCAACAACTTCAGGTTCCTTTCATCGCCATGAGGACCATTTACGAAATTCGCGAACGCCCCAGCAAGATATACAGTTGGTCCGCGTGGGTTACTTCGCAACTTATCATGGAGTTGCCGTGGAACATTTTCTGTGGAACAATCTATTTCTTCTGCTGGTACTGGACCGTCGGTTATCCCACCTCACGGGGTGGGTACACGTACCTGATGCTTTCGGTACTGCTACCTGCCTATTACACGACCATTGGACAAGCTACAGCAGCTATGGCTCCGACTCCCGAAGTCGCAGGGTTGATATTCACCTCGATATTCAACTTTGTGTTGCTCTTGTATGTGGTCTACCAATCCTCCGATCTAGACCGTAGCTCACAGAGTGATCTAGCAATGGTGTCTTGCAGCCGTTCAAGGCGTTGGGTTGGTGGAAGTGGATGTACAGAGTGTCTCCATACACGTACCTCGTTGAAGGCCTATTGGGCAACGGTCAGTTCGCTGCGCTCTGATCCCAGGTCACAACCTCATAACACGCTCGTTTTAGTTCTCGGTGGACAACAGGTCGAGTGTTCTAGCATCGAGTACACTCCTGTCGATCCGCCTTCTGGCCAGACGTGTTCCCAATACCTTGGGATGTATATCTCCGCAAACGGAGGGTACGTCTCCAACCCCAGCGCGACTTCCCAATGTCAGTTTTGTCAGTATCGCACGGCGGACGAGTTCCTTAACAACAATTTCAACATCCGGTATTCGCATCGCTGGAGAAATGTTGGTCTCTTCATCGTGTATATTATCTTCAACGTATGGACCCCTCCCACGTCTCGACGGTGCATCGAAAGCTGACCTTTTCTCCTCAGACTTTCTGTATCTATGCGTTCACGTACCTGTTCCGTATGAAGAGGTGGGAGATGCCCGTTATGTTTAGGAGGAAGGCGTCCGGTGGCTCCCAAGACTCGGAATCTCCCTCTCCTATCGAGGCTAAAGAGGAAAGACAACCGAGGGCCGCATGAGATATCACCCATTGTAATTCGATAGGTTTTGTGAAAATGGTGTTGCGTACTAGCTTGTTCATAATTCTTCTGCGTGTAGGAGCGTATGTATGATACACGATGCGTAGAAGCGCCCGACTATATACCCGAACTGAAAGGTTTGACGAAAAATTACCACGGACCCGATGACAAAATAAATGCGAGAGCCGATAGTAGACTTAAGGATAATCAGGTTCGAAGGTAAACTTGACGGTACCCTTCTCTTGGAAACGGGAAAGGAAGCGGGCGGCTTGGATGGGGGCGTCTCCGCCGGCGGATACGGAGTTGAAGGTCGCTTCGATCTGACAGTCCGACTCACCAGCTATCCTAACCAACTCTTCATCCACTGCGTCCCATTCTGGCGAATCTGCTTCGGCGGTCACTGTGTCGGAGTCGAGGATGAATTGGTACGAGATCCGGAGTTTCCCGAAGCGGGTGGAGGAGACGGTGGATAGCACGGCGGCGATCATTCTTGTCGTCTTGGCTTCTGAGATTTCCCCCGCACCGAAAATGAGTTCGGAAAGTTCGGAGCAGTTGGCGACGGATATATGATCGTGGACTCGTTTGAAGTGACGTTCCTCTGGACACGGCTTGGAGTTGAGCATTGGTCGCTGGGATCGGGGTGTGCTTACCGATATCGTGGATCGCCAAACTCCGAAGGACGTTCCCGGACGCGTTGATGAGCGCATTGTAGGAATCGATGAGTTTATTATGACTGAGCCCTATCGTATGATATTCGAGGGGTTCGTGCTGGAGGAGTTGGTTGATGAAGTTGTCGCCACCCAAGTTTAAGTGGAACAACCCAAGCTTTCCGGTCGTGGATGGACGTCCTTGGGTGGTTTCCCCTTCGTAATGAGATTTCTGGATGGCAGGTGCGTAGATCGTGAACTCCCGGAGCTTTGGCAGATTGTGCAAGATGCCGAGGAGTGTCCCGGATGCAACATCCGGAACGTCGAGCCATATACTCGTCAAAGAGTGCGCGACAGGCCTGAGAACCTCTCCGATTGGAGGTGGATCTTCGCCCGTGGAACAGGTTTCCGGAACGAATTGGGCGATCTCGAGGGCTTCCAATATACCCCCACGATCCGCGGAGAGGTGTTTGGTTACGGCCAAGACCTGATCTGCGTGCCAGTCGTATGAGTTTTGACCCCTCATGAGGGAGAGTCGCCGAACGGAGGTGTGAGCGTCTCCCGAAGTTTGCCATTTCTCGATCCCGTGAGGGGCCAACGAGGTCGTGGCGGCTTTCAGATCCGATTCGCTGGACATGTGACTGGGACGAATGCGATTTCTGTAGGGTCAACGTCGAATGAGGAGCGAGGTACGATCCCGGTGCATTCTTACCTAGATTCGCTCACAGGTGGTGAGATTATGGCGGGATTAAAAGCCTGCGATGAGGGCGAAGCGGAACAGCCGATCTGCCTCTGTTGCCCGGAAGCCGCACGATGGCATCTATGATTCAAATGGGTGGCTGTGCGTCCCGGAAAACCCGACCGGTGTCCATTAAGTACGAGAGCCCGGTCAACTGGATCATCACCGTCTGCAGGAACGACTGATCACCCGGTGGCACCTCCCTACGTCCCCCACAAAATCAGATGACTCTCTATTGACACACCGCCAAAAATACAGATCCTGCATGGAAGTGGAGCAAAAGACGCCTGGCAATGCATTGCTGGGAGGAGTTCCGTCGTGAACATGTCTATGACAAACTTAGGTAGCTCCTCGACCACTAGTATAAGGCCTGAGAACAAGATGATCATGCGGGAGATAACAATCGTTCCTTGGGATAAGCGACGTGTAGCACCCAGGCGAAACTTTAATAAAAATAAACCTCTGAAGGAAAGGCTGTGTAGAAGCCGAGGGCCGAGCTCTATTTATGGAGTGCCGGTTGTGTTTGAAGTTTGGTTCAGGGAACGCACCGCTAACCAGAGGATGACTAAATCTCAAGTCGTACTGGAAAGCAAAACATTGAGTAACCTTCTCAACACAAGATGTCAGATGTGAGGGCGAACGGTGTGAGCATCTCCACATGCACCGAGTTCACCCGACAAGAACGCGCAGGTCTCAGATAAGTGATGTCAGGCAGCGATTGGGCCATGGCTTGGCGACCAAGGAACATGCTCAAAGACGTTCAAGCTGTCGACGATTTCGTCGACGATCTCTTGCGGTAGAGCGGGCATACCAAAAATGAAGCTAGTCTCAGGAATTTTGGATGATGCAGAAACCGAGCAACGAGATTGGCGGAGCAGACGGAGTCAGATTTGACGCATCGCGGTCGTTTACGACAAAAGCCCAAAAACTGCGGATCACGACCGGAAAGCAGTGATTTTTGATCCGGTGCGGGGATGATGTTTGCCACCGCCTTCTCACTGACCCTCCTACCTCTCCTCCTGCTCTCTTCGGTCCTTGGTTATCCCAAGGGAGGCATTGAGCAGCAGGTATACGACGATCTAGTTCGGTACACAAAGTATTCCTCCGCGGTCTACCAAAAAATATGCCTTCGACCCCTAGGGAATTCCCTGGTTGCTCAGGTGCGAATTTCCTACAACTTCCTGAACCCCGGTAACAGTGTCAAACACGGAGCATCAGCTTTCTGAGATCACGACCCACACGAACGGCTTCTTCGCCCGGGATGATTTTCGCAAGGAGATCGTCCTCGTGTTCCGAGGGTCGGACGCCAATGCTCTGGCGGATTATTTCACAGGTCCGTCACCGCAGTAAAGTTTCAAGATCTCGTCGCGCCTGACAATAACTCGGATGTGAACGCAGACTCGGCGGTTTCCCTGACCCCTTTCACCTCCCCCGGTGTACTGCCACCAGATAACACCACCGCAGTACACTGGGGTTTCCTGCGGGCGTTCAACTCCGTCGCGGATACGGTGATTTCCATAATGGAGGAGCAGTACACGTTTTACCCTCACTACCGCCTCGTCTGTACAGGTACCTTTTCACCCAGCGCTGCTTTTGAATAAATTGTGGCTGACCGGTCGTCTAAGGTCACTCCCTCGGCGGTGCCCTTGCCTCTTTAGCAGCCGTCGCGTTGCGTTCGAACATACCTGGACTCGCGGGCAGAATCAAGCTGTTCACTTTTGGTAATAGTTCTACTCGAACTTTGCTGCCTGTGTACTGATTGTGCCGGTGAAGGACAACCGAGAACTGGAAACCTCGCTTTTTCGGAGTTTGTTGAAGAGCTCCTCGGACCTATCAACATACACCGAGGTGTGTCCCAAGTACTATGAGGCAGCGTCGTTTGCTTATAAATTTTCAGCTGTTCATCACTACGGTCAGTGATTTCGAAAGACCCCCTAAGACCTTCCTAACGAAACTACAGACGGCGTGCCGACTGTGATTCCACGTCACCTGGGGTATCATCATTTGTGAGTCCCAAGAGCAATGCTCCTGACAAAAAGCCTAATATTTTCGCTGGAAGCTTCACCGAGTACTGGCAAATTAAGGACCCGGCGAAACCGACTCATGTTGCAAGGTGCACGGACTCATCCGAAGATCGACGTTGCAGCCACTCCATAGGTGCGTGACCCAATCCCCACTCAAGAATGATTCGGAACGCTGACGCCCACCCCCAGTCTCCACCGGAATCAACGCAGATCATTTCGTCTATTTCAACCATGGTACGATCCCTTTGTGCTTTTGGCCGTTGCACGTAAACTCATCCACCTATCAGCGATGGCGGCTGAACCATGGCTTTGCCTAGACGATCTGTGACCCCACGCCACTGACACGAGGAGTCGCATGGCCGCCATCGTTTCTCTTGACGTAGCTAATATGTTGGAAATTGGGTCCGGGAACACAGGCGCAACCCCGCAAGTGGAACTATGACTCCAGTGGGAACACGCCCCAAACCACGCGTCGCTGCATTTATTCATCGCTGGCAGGGCAGCGCTGTTGTTTATGAACTTGTTGTACAATATTTTTACGAATTTTTACAACCTCACAAAGGCTGATGTACCGTGCCGGAGGGTGGTCATGGCTGTGTTCCACGGTTCTGTTGCCACTCTGCGATCAAAGTAGCCACTCGTCCTTTCAACACAAACCACGGCCCCGGGTCAAAGCTTCCGAGCGTAGCCTATCTCTTTCTCTTCGGAGCCACTCCTCACCCGTATAAAAACACAACGGTCAAACGGCGAAAAGCCACCCACGCCATCCGAAACGCTCGCGGACCTCCCTGCTCACGCCTCCATCGCCACAATCGCCACATTTCAGTAATCTCCCTCCCAGTATTCATTGATCAATGGCCAGCCCTGACTACCAGCCCGATCTCCAAGAAGAAGAGCTCGAGCAAACTCAGCAAACACAACTGTCCACTCAACAATCCGAGGCGGAACACCATGATCCCACCGGCCACTTGTGGGGGTTTCTGCTTCCATGCAGTCCGAGGCTCAACCAGCTCGACTTCTGGAGGTCACAGCCAGTCTACACGATTGGCCGTGGTCACGATAACGCGATCCGTTTGCCCGGAATGAGAATCAGTGCGTTCACACTTCTCCGTCAGTGTTCATTGGCCCGTGTTCTAACGCTTTGGACGCACCCCATCCTTAGGCAACAAGCATTGTATCATCCGGTGGGACGGAAAGGATCCAAACTCCGTCGTGGTCAAGGATCTGTCTACAAATGGAACCTTCGTACGTTGAGCTCTAAACGATGTCAGGCGGGCCTCTGACGCGGGTTGAGGGTAGATCAACGGAGTTAAGATCGGCCACGGGCAGAGCAGGATCTTGGGCAATGGAAGTGAAATCGCTTTTGGCTCCCTTCAACCTCAAATGCAAGGAGACGCTCTTGAAGACTACCGTGAGTGGACACAACAACATATAGGGCATGCAGATTAACACTGGATGATAAATAGGTTTTGTATTCCGATTTACAGCCTCTGGTCCCGCTCGTGATGGCCTCTGGGCGTATTACGACGTGAGCCACGAACTTGGTACCGGCTCCTTTGCTACAGTACACAAGGCCCTCTCCAGACGCACCGGTCAATTTGTCGCGGTAAAAATGATTCGGTCGAACAAACTTGCCGCCCCCCTCAATACGAACCAAGACGATGATCGTTCGGTCAATGCAGCCACTAACAACCGTGGTACCTCCTTCGCCAGGGAGATCGATATTTTGAGGGAACTTCGTCACCAAAACATTTGCCAACTCATTGAAACGTTCTGGACAAAGACCGAAATCAGTAAGTGCAATGGTTTGCCCTCTGGAGAAGTGACACTCACGCGGTCCGCTCGCGTAGCGCTCGTGCTGGAGCTCGTGGAGGGGGGTGACCTTCTCGAGTACATCCTAAAACATAATGGTTTAGACGAGGTGGCCTCGCGGTTCATTACGTACCAGCTGTGCGATGCCCTCGCATACATCCATGGCCGGGGTGTCGCTCATCGCGACCTCAAACCAGAGGTGAGAGTCCCCTCGAGGGTTTCCGACGTAATGGCCGTTAATTCTTACGTCTCGTGCAGAATGTTCTCCTCACAAGGGATGACCCTCCCGTGGTCAAAGTCGCCGATTTTGGATTAGCCAAGTACATCGATAGTTTGACTATGTTGAAGGTTGGTGAAATAGCGCGCGCTTGTGCGGCACCTGCTGATGTGGACTGTGTTACCCATCAGACGATGTGCGGTACCCCCAGTTACCTGGCGCCCGAAGTTGTTCAGAACAGCGCGAATGGATACGGTCACGGCGTCGACAGTTGGAGCGTCGGTGTTATTGTGTTTTCTATGTGGGCACTCAGTCAATCACGAGGTTCTCCCGTTTCTGATGATTTCTTTCAGGTTAACGCTACAGAGTCCATTCATCGAGAATGAGGATGCGGATATCAGGGTGAGGATTGAGACCCGAACTACCGACTGGTCCTTGTTACAGAATTGCGGCGTTAGTGATGTTGGTAAGTGGACCAAACAGTGGCCCACACACGAGTCGCTTATCGAACGTTCTCCTCAGTTCGAGACTTCATCCGCCGGCTATTGGAGATCCGGCCCGACATTCGAATGTCTGCCCAAGGGTGCCTCGAACACACATGGCTTCTCGGTGCCGGGGATGATCTTGCTGCTGTTCGCGAGGGACGGGTCCCGTACCCTGAGCCCCTGCCACTCACCCCTCACGGCACGATGAGCCAGGACTCGATCGATGTCAGCATGTCCATCGTATCGGAGCATGGAGGAAGTGGAATTATGGGCGATATGAGCCTGGACGAGCAACGAGGGGCAGTGGGAGACGTGCAACAGCACCAAGGTGCCTTTTCCCAGATCACGAATCCATCACAAAATCCAACGTACAGTATGCCAGGTGCTTTCCACCACCCCAGCACAAAACATGGCCTCCAACGGAGAAGCAAGGTGATCGCCGATGCCGAATCGAGTGGGAAGAAGCTCCCTGAAATTCCGGAGGAGATGATTGCTAACGTGAACGCTGAAAACGCGGCAGGCCCATCGAATACGAATGGAGCGCACCGTGATGTCTCGATGGACAACGGGGGGACATCAAACCTTGTTGCGGTTCCCGAAGAATCCGAATCATCTGAGCAACAGGAACCCCACTTCGGCTCGCAACCGCGTGAGCCTGAGCATGGAGTGAGAAGGAGCAAAAGGACAGGTCGGGTAGCGGAGCCTGAGAGTGCCGCTGTTAGGGGAAGTGGGAAGCACGGTGCTTCTGGGGCCGGCACCCGCACGAGGCGAGGTGGTGGTAGGAAGGTTGACGATATCGAGGAGGATGACGAGGTCATGCGAGAGGCAGCCTCGCCCAAGAAGACGAGACGTTGACTCTATGCTCTCTCGTAATCGACGTGCCCTTTGCTCGATCCTTTCCCATTGGTTCGACCTCTTATGACATTTTCCGCTTGTTTTTCCCCCATTTTCTCCCATCGTGTTCTATCCTTCCGTACTCTTGGTCCATAGATCATTTGCTCACCCTTGTCACCCATCTCGATGCTCATCTGATTGGTTTCTCACGCCCACGGATAATAAAAATATACACATATTACCTGCGCAAAAAACGACCGTCTCAGTTCTTCGATCACCATCACGTCCGTCTCCTCTGTACCTGACTGGACTAGTGCGAAGGGAGAAAATGGGGCTCGAATATTTTGGAAAGATAAATTGGACGATGAAACAGGATGGCGGCCAAATACTGAGTGGCCGGTGAGAGCCTGCAAGATATCGATAGGCGATTTACAAAGAGGGACACCCCGTCCCTTCGTTTCGTTTAGCTATGTAACTACAATCCACTCTCCAGCCATGGAGACGTCTATCTACCGAACAGCAACGAATCAAAGATGATAGGGGGAGAGAGAGAAAAAAAAAACAGGAGAAAACATCACGACGATTAAAAAAATCCCAAAACCAACAACGATCGATACTGACAGAGAGAGAGGGAGAACGAGCCGAGAATGTTACACAGCGAACAAGCAAGCCGATATTTTGTGAACGAGAGCATGCGGAAACCGAGAACAAGATAGGCGGAGATCCGGAGATTGCGAAGGACGAAAAAAAAAAAAATATAGGCGGAGTGGGCACAGGGCGCCGCACTGTACACATTTTTGACTTTGTGGGGGTGGAGGGGTGTCTGTAGTGCGAAAGCGTTCAGTGATCATGTTTGTGAGAAGCAGCCGGGCCGCGACGGGCCCCGCGGCGAGATTCGGTTGGGTATTCGCATTCCATTCCACGAGACTTGCATTGACTAAAAAGGAAGCGAACTAGTCAGATTCCCGAAACCAAAAAGGAACGGAAGTGGCGGGGGTGGACGAAAAGAGAAAGAACTGACTTGCAGGTCCTGTCGAGACTGCCTTCTGGTGGTTGCCGGCAAGCGATCTTGCGCTTCCGACAGAAGTAGCACGCCAGACTAACGGCCTCCCGCCGCTTCTTGGGCTTAGGCTCTTCATCATCCGAGCCACAGGAAACCCGTTTGGTAGCCGATTTCCCTTTTCGCGAAGAAGAGGCCTTGGTTTCCATTGGAGAAAAGCGATTCTGAGTACGAGCGGAGCGGATGACACGCGAGGTGCGAGACGGTTCAGAGAAGTGGGAAGAGGACGAGGAAGAGGAAGAACGGGACGAGGATGGGGAGGGGGATAAGGAAGGTGAGGGGGGTGTAGGATGGGAGTCGTCGTCGTCGTCGTCGTCGTCTTCTTCATCTGTTCGTCGAACATGAGGATGAGAGGTGATCGCGTCGGGAATCAATACAGTCAACGTACCGGAAGATTCGAGATATTCGTATTCGTCGTCTGCAGGTTCTCCCGGGCAGTCGAGTTCGTCATCGATCTCGGCGCACTCGGGAAGATCGGCAAGACCCTGGCAGAGAGCAGGGCTGACGCACGGTTGGGGCTTGGTAGCAACACGGACGTCCTGTTTCAGTGAAGCGGTAGTCCTAAACGAAAAGGGGATAAGTCTGTATAGATTACGGCTGATGTAATTCAGTAGGCTTACTTGTGTGCCACAACATGGGGCATCAGCTCGGAATACGTCGACATTTTTCCGGGAGGTATGGTAACCGCATGCTGAGCAATGAACTGGTCGTGCTCGGGTGAGCCGAGGATGCTCATAGCCACATATCCACCAGTTGTGTCAAAGGTTGTGGACAGGTTCGCCTGATCAAGAGCGATCAGCGTCTCGATCTCAAAGGGATCCAGGAATGAATCCGACTGAGAACGAGATCCACTTACTGACGAGGGATGGTACGCCGACTCCCCGAGACATTCGCGGTCGTCGAGGACGAAAGAAGCGTACTGATCGTCCTGGTAAGTGGGACACTCTGGCTGATACTGGGGGTGGTAGTAGGTGAAAAGTCGATAAGGCTCGGGGCGGGAGGCAGAGTCGAAGGTGTCGGCCTGGGAGTTGAAAGAACGGAAGTCCATGGCGAACGAGATCAGGGTGGAGATTGGGGTGAAAGAGGACAAGGTCGGTTGGTTTATATAACCAGATTACCGGGCGGGGGGTTTTGGACTATACCTCAAGGAAGCATTTGTGAATAACGTGAACCTGAGAGGGTGTGTTTACATGTTTGGATGGCCCCACGTTGGAAGGGGGGGTTTGAAATGAAGGGAGGTGCATCTCGCTCGATGGTGACATGCGTTTGAAGAGACCAAACACGGCTAAATCTCTTTCTCATAAGCGATAAACGTACAAAGACACCGTCAACCTTAACGCTTACGGAACCAGCAATCAGGGGATATGGGATATGGGAGGCCGGGTGACGCCGACTTGATAAATATCAATTATTTTTTGCGCTCGGTGTCTTTGTGTGGGGGGAATTGGAATTTGGAATATTATCGATAATAAAATGGTGATTTTCCAGTGGGAAACATCCGGATCAATCCAGGGCCCCGAAGAAGACTGCGGCAGCGCAAATGATGATGATGATGATGATGGGCGGGAGCCGGGAGAAAACAAGCAACTGATTCAATCAAAGCTTGGAAGCAGCGCCGGCCGCGGCGTCAGAGTGGTAGTGAGCTGGAGTTCGTTCATATCCACCCAGACGGGTGTCAGGTTGGCCAGATAGTCACATAGGAGCAACCGAGAGGTAGAAGGCAATTAATCATGCATCGTCAGGGTGGATGGGTTGCCGAATCGCCTACCCCCCTCTCGCATCGCATATCTGGGACAACGACGGGAGCCGGTCACGTACCCTAAAACCTAAACGAGAAAGAAGGTTACATTCCAGGACGCCATTGGGGGGAAAGCCGATCAGTCGTGCCGAGATTCGGGGCCAGACCTCCCCTAAAAGTCTTCTGGACGGCTTAACGTAACCCGTTAGAGGGATGATGGCGACAAGTTACGAGCTGTGAGGAAAAAAGTCTCCAATACAGCGGGGACCTGGGAGGGGAGAGTAGAGTACGGTGCTAACCCTGTGGGAAGTAACACAGCCAGCGGTCTATCTTCCCCGTTGCCTATCTGCAAGGCACCAGGGGGCCAAGGGGGGTTGGAGGGATGCAGGAATGTCGATTTGTGTCGTCGTTCGTCGCTTGTGATTGGACGACGGACCCAACGGTTGGATGCCGATTCACGTGATGAGCTGTCGGTCAATTGGGACATCCCGCCCGAGCTCTCCAATTGAGTTGCATATCATGGCGATCGTCCATTTTTCGAATAAACGGTACGTCCGCCCGGGATGCCAGCATGCAAAACCGCACATGAGGGCGAGTTCTGTGGAGAAAAAAGTTCGCTCTCTCAGGCGACAGTGGACTTGGAGGACATATGGACAGGTTCCATTAAGAAAGAAGAGAGGGGAAAAGCCGAGGAACGCTCGACGCGCCGGTGGAACCGAGAATGGTCATTGGGAGGAGGGAGTTCCATCGTACCGGTGACAGAGTGGGGTCCTTTGGGATATTGGCCTTCTTTCCCCGGTGATGTCGAAATTGTCGTCACAGACCCTTGGGCTGGACTCATTTTCACAGTTACAAGCTGCGAAATGGAGTGGATGAACTGGCGCGAATCATGACCATCTGAAACGTGTCTACGAAATGTCACCCCCCTCCCCCATGGGTGCGCTCACTGGAAAAATGTAGGTAATAAACGAGTGGGGGAACGTTCCAGTGAGCGATCACGTGCCTGTGGGAAGGGGACACACAGCCAGTCACAGCTGTTGTCACGGTCACGCACCTCACCACTGGAATTTCTGTGGTTGGCCTTGGCTGGAAATGGACGCAGGTCGATTTGGATCGAAACAACGTACAGCTCAAGGTCTGCTCGATAGCCTCACTTTGCCACGCCAATCTACCTCTTTGGCTCCTTTGAGACCTCCCTCCTCATCCTACCGTCCCCAATGGTCCAGCTCACCCCCCACCAGCCCAAGTTTTGGCTTGCCGAGGACTCCAGACGTGCACCATTCAACGCGTCCCACCTATCGTCTCCCTAGTTTCAAAGCCACGTTTGGTCGAATGTCCTTTGACCCCCACCTATCAGACGACGAAATTCCTCCAAGTTCAGACTTTGGCTACAACCATTCTGAGTACGATTATTCGGATCCGGGAACCCCAGATGATAGACCTCCCACTGCCCCTGTCGACTCTCCTCCTCCTGAAGACCTTCCATTTGATCGGCCACAGAGAGCTCACCGTCTCTCTGTATCATCTGAACACGAAGAGGAGGCAATCCTTGGGCTACTAGATCTTAGGAGGCGTCCGAGAGTCTCGTCCTTTGCGTCCGATCTTTCTGCCCCGGACCTAGTCTCGACTATCTCTCCTGAAACAGAGAACGGTCCATCGCTGTTCCCGATGACACCAGATCGTTCGTCCGTGGACCCGGTCGACCCTCGCCACATAAAGATAGAGGAAGAGGTGTGCAGTATACCGTCGCATTTTCTCTCGTTCTCATTCACTCCCGGTTAGGTTATCATCATGGATGAAGGCGAACCCTCCCAGCTGATCTCTTCAGATTCAGGGCCAACCGACATTGGGCAAATTCGTCCCGCAGATTCATATCCCAAACCGGAAGTATCCTCCGAAGACGCGCCCTTTTCCGATCCCGTCGAGATTCATGAAGGCCCCTGGCTTCCCCCTCACCCCAGCGAGGAAGCTGTCAAGACCGTTGCTTCACCAATCTCCACCCCTCTCTCAACAGGTTCCGAGAATGTGCAAGAAGATGACATATCTTCGCTCCATGCCGACATCCGCGATGAAGATTCCGTTGCCACCATTCCTGATGTCACACCTCCATCTCCTGTCATTCCGATACCTTTGTCAATATCACCGGCCCCAAAGCGATCAACATCTCCCACAGCATCGCGCTCAAGGTCACGATCGCTATCCCCCTCCCTCCTCTCCTCGCCCTTAACATGTCTCTCATCGTCACCAATACGTGAGGAAGAAACAAGGGGATTAACCCCAGAGTCAGACCTCACCGACGTGGAAACCACCTCCAGGCCAATCAAAACATCGGTGAAACGTCGATCGATGGGGGGAGCTGATATTCGGCTCTCCAAAAAGTCCAGAGTGGAGACGCCCTCCGCAGATTCCGCGGCTGATATCAAAGTGGAAGAAGAGCCAACGTCGAAGCTAAGTAGGAAGAAGTCAGCTCGTTCATCATCCCCCGGGTCTTCGCCGGCATCCATGGATGTGGCCGCAATCAATAACAGTGCCGATTCGGATCCAACGGACCAGAGTCTCATGGGAATCGTCGTGGAAGCCCTGGCGATGACCCGCGCGAGCTCTATGGACGTGGAGTCTATTCGTAAAGTCGTTGTGGTGCCTTTCTTTTCCACATCAAATTTGCCATAGATCTCATCATCTTATCGATAGGATACCCGACCCTCATTAAAGACGGAGCATACTAAGGCACAACTGAAGCAGATTCTTTTAGACATCCTGGACTCTGGGGAAAGGGTTGGCTTTTTTGGTTCGGTTCCATGCAGCGGCAAGGTCTCTCGGAACATTTTCAGACATTCGGAACACTCTCCCCGTGCTTACACGTACTTTCGATTAGGACGACAACGGGAAATCTTTACCTCCGCGGTACTTCTATGTACCCGAGAGGGATGTGGACCAGGAGAGAGCAGCTCTCCTCAGGAACATGATGCCTCGCGCCGCAGGTAGGAGGACCGAAAGTATGAAGTATAAACAGTACTACTGGAAACCTTTAGGCAAATGGAGCAGGTGGGATGCAGAAGACGACCTTTAACATGTTTTCGCATCCCGTGCGTTCTGCGCCCAAAGTCCTATCATTTTTATTCTCTGTTGCTCGTTGATGTCCCACCTCTCATGACCCTCTCGCCGGATGACAGCACGATTTTACTGTTGTATGTTGACTTATTTGTAAGTAAATTACCACCACTTTTTTTTTCGCACCCTCGTTGTGCGGTGCACATTCTTGCTCGGTCCAAACCGCTACCTTCCATTCTACTGGAGCGCGGGCGGTTTCGCCTACGTCGACCGTTCAAACGTTCAATCCTGGACAGGTGGAGGCCGCTCAATTGCAGCCAAGCTACAGCGTTACGGTAGTTTGCATCAAACGTGAACACTTAGGTTACCCCCCGGACCAGTTATCTAATGACAGTGACATGACAGTTCACGAATAGTCGGAATTTGTATGCGCGCAAGTGAAACAAAAATTCCGTACTGCTGCTGAACCCAGTTTCTGAGATTTCAGCACATACGTTTATGAAGGACTCGTGGATGCCACAACGGCCTTGGTCCGCGGCAGTCGGAATGCGATGTCCACGGCGACTCGTGCAGCACATGTGGGCCCATGATTCAGTGTTCAGAGCCCATACTCGGACAGAGATCAACGGGGACATCGGCGGTGGCAAAACTCCCTCAGCTTGAGGGTCTCAGCGACCATTCTCGTTGTCTCCCGCGCGCGCGAGGGTAGGAATGGTCGATTCTTTCCTTCTAGTCGAGCGTGTGTATCGACCATGTCGGCATGATGAGATCACGCTCCGACGAGCGACCCGAATATGGGAACTGTCATGTCGGCTGTCATTAGCTGAAAACAACCTGGGTGGGTTCACGTATGTAGTGTAGAGTAGTGATGCAAACTAGTGTAAGTAACTGTAACTGCGCCATTCCTGATCAAGTCAAGACACGGGAGAAATATAAAAAATAAAAATATATAAACGAGCCGGGGGGAATCTTGTTGCGTACAAGGCAACGATCAGAGGTGGTCAAGGTCGATATATAAAATACCGCGCATTTGCCATATCTGAACGCAAAATTTGAGTGTTTCAGGCTAACTCGCATCGATGTAGTAGATCCCGGAGGTAGTAGTAGGTAGACAGAGGGAAAACGGGAAGATCGCGTAAGTTTCTAGCCCGGTGCGCTGTGCTCGATGCTATTGGGCGATCCATTCCCTTCAGTAGTGTGGTAACGGGTCCGTAAACGGTGGCGGATCGAACGGGAAAGCCGAAGGACCACCACCACCGAGACCCCCTGGTGAAGATCAGACTGTCGGCCAGAGGCTCGGGGCGAGATCCGAGGAGATTCCTCATCGGAGCCCCGATCGGAGGTAAGGAACGTCGTCGTCGGCCTTATACTTTGTTGCATGAGGGTGAAGAAGAAGAAAAAAAAAAGAAAAAAAAAAGAGGTTCGGTCCCAGAGATTGGCGATGCAGAAGGGATAGAACACCGAACGGAGTTCCCTCCCCCACCTGCCAGTGGACGGCGCGGAAGGCCAGAGGGTCGGAACTCCTCGTAGACATGTTGAGAAAGCCCTGCTCGGTTCTGACTCGGGGTCGATCTCGATCAATGATAAGGTACGCGCATACAGGCCACTCTCGCTCTCACACTCACACACACATACTCACACAGCCCCCGCTTCGGGGGCCGTGGTGACGGGAAGACATGAGGGACTGTATTGAGGAGTTGGGGGAGAGGGGGGCATTGATCGATCAAATGTGGTGGAGGGAGCGGAAGGACCGAACGGATATGACGATGAGCGGGATTGCGAGGGAGTGAGCGCGGGAGAATGTCACCCATCATGCTCTCGGCTGGCAATGTCAGTTTGATAGCCTAGGCCGGTTTGAGGAGGAAACGAGGGTGGTCGATAAACAGAAGGGTCTCTCGCACCCTGTACTCCCGTCTTCGCAGTGATCCCAGTAACGCAGTTGGCTCTTGGCCTCCAAACGTTCGTCGAACCCTGGAAACTAAACCATCAAGGGGTTAAAGGGAGGCGTGCCAGGCTGGGGGTCTTCGATGTTCTCCCAGACAGGATAGTTTCCATGACCGCCGGCATTCTTAAAATTCGCCTAGTCCTTTTGATCATTAAGGGTAAATTTCTTTCAGCCAAAGGGACACACAGACAGACCACGAGGACAATAACACGTCCCGCGTCGGATCCAGTTCGTCCGCTCGGGAGAG
>Ga0307515_10005926_pt1 | contig 24648 bp, 5 predicted proteins | sample 17_EM_MG_FD_194513 | JGI IMG/M metagenome (GOLD analysis project Ga0307515, IMG submission 194513) | Populus trichocarpa ectomycorrhiza microbial communities from riparian zone in the Pacific Northwest, United States - 17_EM | ecosystem: Host-associated > Plants > Roots > Unclassified | place... | reverse complement strand
CCCCTAAATAACCCAAAAATAAGAGACTAAGGCCTAGCTTAACCAAATTAAAGCTAGTATTAAGAAAATTTAAAAAGAAACGCGTAAAGAAGGACCCCTAAGCCTAAGAGTTTCCCTAGTATAGGTCTAAACCTAGGCAGCCGTCGCTGCGCAGGCGGCCCGCATAGTAAACGCAGTCGTAGCACCACAGAGAGCAAGTGTATACGTCTGGCTTAAGGAGCCCCAGGGCTATAAACTAGGGGAGCTTCTTAAGACTATTTAGAGAATAATACTAAGCGTATACGCCGTACGCACCCTTAATAGTAGGGACGTAGATATCTATATCCCCTTTTAAATAATAAAGGACTAAATCCTAAACGGGCTAGACGCGCTAGGACTTAAAATACTAAGGAAAAATTACCTCCTAGAAGTACCAGGAGTCCCGCTTAAGACTTTAATTAATAATAAAAGGGATATAGATAATTTGGAATTAACTTAATCCATTTATAAAGCTATAAAGCGCCTTATACCTAGGATAGCTATTAGCTAGATTTAATAGCTATATAACCCTAAAGTTAGGCGAAACGCTAGGTAAACTCTAGTAGTGCTTAGAGAGAACCTAAGAAGACTAGGGGAATAATTATAATTAGCGTCCTAACCTAAGCAATTTAGTAAAAGATCGTAAAAAGTAGGATAGTTATTAAATCCCAGCTTTTTAAAACTAGGCTATTTAAGAATAGCGTAATTATAAAGTAATACTACTACTATAATTAATAAGGGTATATATAAAGCGTATATAGGAAGTAAATAAAATATAGGCAATATACGGGACCATATAACACTATAAATTGCCCTAAGAAAAGGGTATCCTATATTAACTGCGGTAAAGCCTATAAAGTATAACAAAGAAAAGAGTGTAGGACCTTTTAAAGCTACCTTAAAGGTATCTAAATAAAGAGGATAGCCCTTTTAACACAGTCGCTCCGTATATAAGAAGCCATAGAAATAATATACTAACCCTTAATACTAGGAAACCTTACGATTAGCGCTAATAAAAAAAGAGGATAGGAAATATTTTACCTAAGGACCTAAAAATAACTACTTAAACGGGGACTAGGTAAACTATCTTTTATTAAAATAGCAAGCAAAGATAGATTATAATTAAGGCTCTGGCTTCGCGCTAATAGAGTAATAATAGTTAATAGTAAAAATAATAAGGAATAGGATACAAACATAAATAAGCCCACACCTACTTTAAATAAGTAAGTGTATAATTATTTAGTATAACTATGGAAATGCAAACTAAGGGGCATATCGCCCCTTCTTTAATAGCGTTACGCTAACAGACTACTAGGTCCTTATAATTTAGGAGCTAGTATATAATAGATATACTAAATTAATATACTACCCTAGGGGATTTATACTTATATATAACGCTCTTCCTATAATAAAGGTCTGCTTTATAATTAGCCGGAATATTAACGTTGCGTATTAAAAGTATAGATAATATAGCCCCTTTACTATAGCCCTCTAGGTACGCCTAAAGGGGCTAGAGGCTATAATTATTAATATTTACAACCCGCGCGAAAATGGCCCTTAGATTAGGGCATAGCCTAAGGTTAAAATAGCTATTAAGGAAGCTAAGGGAGAAATTATACTCTTAGGTAACTTTAACGCCTATTACCTAATATAGAGCGGAAAGTATATAGCTAGCAAAGAGCAGGTAAAACGCCTTCTGGCTAAAACTAATGCTAAAGGCCTAGTACTTACCACACTAAAAGAAGAGCCTATATAGAAAAGAGGGTAATAGGAGAGTATAATAGACCTTATATTTATATCACCAGATCTATACAGAAAAGTTAACTTCTATAGTATAGTTAAGGAATAGGCCCTTATAAGAGACTATATACCAATCCGTATCTAAATTAATAACACTAACTATCCGCTAGTGGAACGCTAGCGCCTTGCCCTTAAGAAGCTAAACTTATAGGGCTTTCTCTAAAGTATCTAGGAGCTTAACTAGACTACATCTAAAGACCCCTTTTAAGCCCTTTAGGAAGGGATTAAGTAAGTACTTAAAGAACACTGCCTATAAGCATAGCCTAGCCAGTAGGCCTATTAAGAATAGTCGCTATAGGCTATATAGCTCTACGCCGGCGCCTAATAGGCGTAACGACAGCTTTAAGTATATAATAACCCTAAGGACTACTAAAGATATTTAGTATTAAACAATTAACTGTAAAAAGAGATTAGGAGAGTTAGTTATAATAACTAGAGACACTTTATTTATAAACTTACTAAAGATTAGTTAGAGCCGTATAATAAGGGACTTTAGACTCTATTAAAATGGAGTAAAAAAGCAAGCGTAGTAAAGGCGGACCCCTATCTACTAAACCTTAGGAGGTCTACTAAGAATCCCTTAATAGATAATAATATTATAAAGGCTAATATCCTTATAATTAAGTTCTTTCCTAAAACTAAAATAGCAGACCTTAGTAATATAGAGATAATAAGGGAATAAAATGTGCTTAATATTAGCCCCACTATCTTAATAGAAGAAATTAGTAAGCTTATTAGGAGTCTTTTAAATAGAAAAGCCCTAAAGCTAAATAGCATACTAAATAAGGTCCTTAAAGTGGTTGCCCTAGTAATTATAAAAGATTTAGCAAAAGCAGCTAGTTATTACTTTGCCAGCGGAATAATACTAAAAAGCCTTAAAGAATCTATAACTATAATATTACGTAAAAAAGGAAAGAAAAACTACTCTTTCCTAGGTAGCTATAAACTAATTACCCTTAAAAATACGCTAGTAAAAGTCCTAGAAAAGTACGTAGCCAATATTATATTTAAGGCTGCGAAGGAGTATAGGCTACTCCTTTAGAACTAGATAGGAGTAAGGCGTAAATAATCTACACTATTAGTAGTAGGACTACTTAGCTCTTATATACAGATAGCGTAATAAACGCGCTATAGGTGTATAGTGTTAATGCTAAGCCTAGACTTAATAGGGGTATTTAATAACGTCTTCTATAAAAGGCTCCTCTATATTCTAAAAAGAAAAGGCTTTTTAAAGTAGTTTATAGACTTTATATAAAGCTTCCTAACAGTATATAAAACCTATATTAAGTTTATAAAATATAAGAGTAACTAAATTCAGACACAGATAGGTATCCCCTAAAGGTCACCCTTATTACCAATCTTATTCCTCTTTTTTATATTAGAGCTATTAAAGGAATTTTAGCGCCCTAATAGCGGTATGCTAGGGTTTAGCTTCGTAGATAATACAAACCTTATTACTTAGGGGGACTCCGCAGTAGAGAATTATTAATAATTAGAGGCCGCCCATAACTGCTATACTATATAGGCAAATCGATATAGGGCGGCGTTCGCCCCTAAGAAGTACTAGCTTATATACTTTATAAGGCAACGGCGCTACGCCATTATAGACCTTATGTCTACCGTGCGTATTACTAGCTGCGAGACAGCCCCCTAGAAAACCAGTATGCGAGTCTTAGGGATCTAGGTAAACCCTAAGCTCTAATAAAAAGAATAGGTTAAAAAGGCCGCGAGTAAGGGCTTAGTAGCCTTTAAAGCGATATTAAGGATTACCGCGTCTATATAGGGCCTATTAATGCGCCGCTTACGCCTCCTATATACAGCCACCGTCCGACTAGCGATGCTATATAGCGCCTAAGTATAGGGAGTACAGGACGACGGCGGAACGCTAGCGAAAAGCCTACTTAAACTATTATAGAAAGTTTAGAACTAGTGTCTCCGTAGAATTATAGGGGTATACTAGCAAACACTAATAGCTATAATAGAGAAGAAAGCGGCTATTCCCCTAATTTAACTCTATATTAAAACGATAGCCCTCTAAAAAGCCACTAAGACAGCCTCTAATAGGGTAGAAAAGGAATTAGTAGAGGCACTTAACGGTATCTAAAATATATTAGTAAAGCGCTAGTAAAAAACAAAACGGCTATTAGTACTATTAGAAGCGCTTAGGGAACGCGTAAAGGACCGTAAAAATAAGATATAAGGCTTCCTTATATATTAGAAGGATTATATAGAGCGGGAAGCTATAATAAACCCTTATAAGCGTGGCTAGCGGAACGCCAGTAAAGCGTAGGCGGAGCGCCGCCACTATATAGGAGGTCACTAGCACTAAAGGTAGGTAACTACTTTTATTACAAAATAGGTAGATTAAAAATGGCAACAATAGTAGTAGGTAAAGGCTAAAGACCGCATAGAAACCACGTAGAAGGCCCTATAGGGGAAACCTATAATCCTATTATATAAAGGCCTAATAAAAGCAGAGGTTATAGCACTATTTCTTCTTTATATAGAGGTAATAGGGCTTAATATATGGCTTACATCTATTAGTATACTAGTAGTTCTCCCGCGGTGCGAATATGGCTAAATAAGGCAGATAGTCTACTATATGCTATTTTAGTGTCCACACTACTAAAGGGCGGACTTTATAGCAAAATGCGCCTCTAAACGCCTTTAGGATATTTTAAATAATAAAGAAAGCGCCTAAGCAGCAGCAAAATGGCTAGTACAGTTAGGTATTTTACCCTAGTTTTAGGCAGTAAAGGTAATAGATGCAGAGGATATAAGTAAATACCAGCCCTTTTAAAGCCTAGAGGACTAGTAAAAGAATAAGGGTAAAAGAATAAGGAAAGAAGGGGGTAGAGTAAGATTGTCCGCAAAGCGCGGCTAGTTGGCTTAATATGTAGACTTAAAGGCAGGTAGAAGGCAAGCTGCTAGCGCTCTAATATCGGAACGCTACTATCTCTCTAGCGCGGCCTAAGGTGGGGTTTTCTCTAAGCCAGAGTTTTTCCTATAGAAGGTATTAGCCTGTATGGACCCACTAGGGGGACTAAAATGGGCGGTAAATTGAATTTATTATTATTATAATTCCTATACCTTATAGGAGAAGGCTAGGTTCCCCTTAAGAACTACCGATTAGACCTATATAATAAGCTAACAATCTAGCTATAAGAAAAGATCGCTATAACCTTAGATAACCTACTAACCTATAAAAGACTTATAGCTCGTTACCTATTATTAAACTTAGAACTAAAGCGGATTAACGCCCGCCCTAATTAGCAGAAGTAACTCCATAACAATTAGAACCTACTAGCTATACCTATAGGAGCTAGAGTAGGAAGATAAGTTACGACTACTCCTATATTAAAGGCGGTTATAACTATATACTAGCGAGCCTCACCCAACCAGTTACGTACTATACTATTAACTAGTATTCGCCGCAATACTCCAAGTGACCCTACCTCGGCTATATACTATAACTGCAATAAGCAGGGTTACTTTACCTTATTTTGCCCGGAGCTAAAGGATATAGGCAATATTAAGGAGATAGAGAAAGGAGAAACGTCTAATAAGTTGGGAAAAGAAGAACCCTAGGGAAAGACTCCCCCCTAGGGTACCCTATTAATCTTAAAGAGATTAATCTTAGTTAGTAAATAGGTAGAAAGTATTTTATAGTTTTATATATAGTATCTTAAAATGGATATAGAGTTAATATAACCGCCCTTATTAACACTAGAGCAAATAGCTTTACCTTTATAAATACTGCCTATATAAATAATATTGCTAAGTTTCTAAATATAAAAGCCATCCGACTAGAGAAGCCTATCTAGGTAAAAGGCTATAACGGCTAAGCCGGTTAGCCCGTTACCTACGTTTTAAAGTTATATATCGCTCTTAACAGACGACGCTAATACGGTATCCCCTTTTATATCCTAGACCTAGGGTCTTATAATATAATCCTTAGACGGAAATAGATGTCCTATTTTAATATTTAGTTAAATATACAATAAAGACGGTTTATCTAGCTGGAGGATAGACTAAGGTTGCCCTTCTTTGTTAGGGAGATCCGAACTAACCATAAGACACTAGCTATAAGGGCTAACCCTACCTACTAGTAGGATATCCGGGCCCGTAACCTAGCCTTTGCCTAAGAAGACCCTTGCTACAAAGCTAGAAAGAACTCTATACTAATAAAGATACTCTCCTAAAGCGCTATATTTAAAGAGGACTCTATATATAAAAGCGGGATAGATAATAATATAGACGACGTCTAAATTATATAGATCTAACCGGTATAGAAAAGAACGTATTAATAGAATATAAGGGATAACCTCTAAAAGATACAATAGGAGCTAAAAGGAGTAATAATAACGCCAGTACCCCGGAAGTCCCTAAAGTCACATACGCCCCTATTATTAGGCAACCCCCCTATCGTAGATATCGGCGTAATTAGCGCTATAGCGTTCCACTTTAATATATACTAGAAGGACAATAAGGTCTTTACAACGAGCCTATATAAGATTAACTAAATTATTAATAATAGAGAGGAAAGGCTAGCTAAGGAAACCAACGAGGAACTAGTTAAACGCCTTCTTTCTACTATTTGTATAGACTATAAGGATACATTCTCGAAGGCGGCCTTAAATAAGTTACCCCCCTACCAGATGTATAATTATAAAATTTAATTAAAAGCCAATAACTCGCTAGGCTATAGCCCCCTCTACTATTAATTAACGGATAAGCTAAAAGTAATAAAGTAGTACTTAATTAATAACCTAGATAAAGGGTTTATCGAGCTAAGTTAAGCCCCTTTTACTTCCTCTATCCTATTTATAAAAAAGCCTAATAGAGGCCTTCGTTTTTATATCGACTATTAAAAGCTAAACACTATTACTTAAAAGGACTAGTATCCTATTCCTTTAATTAACGAGACCCTTATACGTCTAAGCTAGGCAAAGATCTTTACCAAACTTAATATCCGCTAAGCTTTCTACCAAATTAGAATAGACCCTAGATTTAAAGATTTAATAACGTTCTATACCTATTATAGTTCCTATAAATATAAAGTTCTTCCTTTTAGACTAATAAACGGACTGGCTACGTACCAAAGGTATATAAATGACGTTCTTTTTAATTACCTTAATGAATTCTGCATAGTATACCTAGACGACATTCTTATATACTTAGACGACGAACTTAAGCATTAAGTTTATATTAAGAAGGTCCTAAAGAGACTACGGAACGCGGGCTTATAAGTTAATATTAAGAAATGCGAGTTTAGGGTAAAACGTATAAAATACCTCGGGTTTATTATAACTATAGAAGGAATTAAGGTTGACCCTAAGAAGGTAAAGGTAATCCATAACTAGAAGCCCCCTTATATAGTAAAAGAAATCCAGTCCTTTCTTAGTTTTTATAACTTCTACTACTGGTTTATCCGTAACTACGGAATTGTGGTAAAACCTCTTATATAACTAACCAGGAAGAACACGCCTTTTGTCTTTAATAATAGCTATATAAAAGCCTTTAAAGAGATAAAGGATTGGCTTATCTCTTCCTTAATCCTTTATTACTATAACCTAAACCTTAAATTAATGCTAGAAACGGACGCCTCTAATAGGGTTATAGTAGAAATCCTATTACAGTTATATCTAGACGGTGAATAGTACCCTATAGCTTTCTTCTTAAAGATAATAGACCTGGCTAAGTATAACTATAAAGTACACGATAAAGAAATGCTAGCTATTATTTAATTACTTTCCTAATGGCGCGCAGAGCTTAAAGGTATAAACTCCCGGATTAAGATATATACAGATTATAAAGCCCTAAAGTACTTTATAACTATAAAGTAGCTTACTAAATAATAAGCCTAGTAGGCTAAAATAATCTTATAATTCTTCTTTATAATTATATATCGTTCTAGTAAGTAAAACTTTAAGGCTAATGCCCTAACCTAAAGAGAATAAGATGTAGGACCCTAAAATAAGCTAAAGACCCAATATTAGACGAGCGCTGTTCCGACTAATACTGGTATATATAATATTCCGGAACATTTCTGCCTTATTCTAGAATAAGTCGTCCTTATTCCAAAATGAGTTGTATATTGCTTTAATTAACCTCATTCCGGATTACTTATCTTATTCCAGAAAAGATCTTTAAAGGTTAGGCCAATTGCTAGGTAGTATAGTAGGTAGAGGCTCGCTAACGCCTATACGCATACTATAAGTCGTAAAGTTCTTTAAAATATATACATTTTATACCTTTATTTTTCTTCGTTTCCAGATTTAATTAGTAAATAGTTATCGCATAGGTTCTAGAATAACCTCAAATTACGCTAACTATGCCTATATAACGTCGCTAAAAGATCCACTTAATAATAATAATAATAAATTCAATTTACCGCCCGTCCCGGTCCCCCTAGTGGGTCTACGCAGGCTAATACCTTCTATAGGAAAAACTCTATCTTAGAGAAAACCCGATCGCGGGCCGCGCTGGAGAGACAACGGCGTTCCGATATCGGGGCGTTGGTGACTCGCCTTCTACCTAGCTTAGAGTCTGTATATTAAGCCAACTGACCGCGCTTCGCGGACGATCTCACACTGCCCCTTCTTCCCTTATCCTTCTACCTATATCCTTTTACCTATATTCTTTTACCAGTCCTCTAAGCTTTAAAAGGGCTAGTATCCCCTTATATCCTCTGCATCTATTACCTTTATAGCCTAGAACTAGGCTAAAGCACCTAACTATATTAGCTACTTTGCAGCCGCTTAAGCACTTCTTTTATTGCTTAAGATATCTTAGAGGCGTTTAGAGGCACATTATACTATAAGGTCCGCCCTTTAGTATTATGGATATTGGAATAGTATATAGTATACTATCTACCTTATCCAACTATATTCGCACTACGGGAGAATTTCTGGTACTCTAATAGATATAAGCTATGCGTTAAGCCCTATTACCTCTATATAAAGGAGAAATAGTACTATAGCCTCTACTTTTATTAGATCTTTATATAATAGGATTATAGGTTTTCCCTATAGGGTCTTCCACGTGGTTTCTATACGGTTTTTAGCCTTTACCTACCACCGTTGGCGCCATTCTAGGTCTACCTATTTCGCGATAAGGGTGATTTCCCGCTAGTAGTGCTGGTGGCCTCCTATACGGTAGCGGCGCTCCGTTTACGCTCTGCCGGCGTTCCGCTAGCTACGCCTATAGGGGTTCATTACAGCTTCTTACTCTATATAATCCTTTTAGTGTGCGAGAAACCCCTATATTTAATTCTTATAGTCCTTTACGCGGTCCCTAAGCACTTCTAATAGTACTAGTAGCCGTCTTATTTTCCGCCGGCGCTTTATTAATGTTTTCTAAATACCCTTAAGTGCCTCTACTAATTCCTTTTCTACCCTATTAGAAGCTGTCTTAGCGGCTCTTTAGAGGGCTATCGTTTCAATATAGAGTTGGATTAAGGGAATGGCCGCTTCCTTCTTAATTGCAGCTATTAGTATTCGCTAGTATGCTCCTATAACCCTACGGAGGCATTAGTTCTAGACTTTCTATAGCAGTTTAAGCAGGCTTTTCGCTGGCGTTCCGCCGTCGTCCCGTACTCCCTATACTTGGGCGCTATACAGCATCGCTAGTTAGATGGTGGCTGTGTATAGGAGGCGCGAGCGGCGCATTAATGGGCCCTATGTAGACGTAGTGATCCTTAATATCGCTTTAAAGGCTACTAATCCTTTAGTTGCTGCCTTCTTAATCTATTCTTTCTACTAAAGCTTAGGGTCTACCTAAATCCCTAGGATTCGCATACTGGTTTTCTAGGGAGCTGTCTTGCAGCCGGCGATACGCACGGTGGACGCAAGGTCTATAGTGGCGTGGCGTCGTTGCCTTATAAAGTGCATAAGCTAGTACTTTTTAGGGGCGAACGCCGCGCCGTGTCGGTTTGCCTATATAGCGTAGCAGTTATAGGCAGCTTCTAATCGTTAACAGTTCTCTACTGCGGAGTCCCCCTAGGTAATAAGATTTGTGTTATCTACGAAGCCGAACCCTAGTGTGCCGCTATTAGGACTCTGGAATTTCTCTAAAAGTTCTAATATAAAAAAGAGAAACAGAATTGGCAATAAGGGAGACCCTTAGGGGATGCCTGTCTATATCTAGATCTAATTACTCTTATATTTTATAAACTTAATATAGGTCTTATGTACTATTAGGAAGCTTTATATAAAGTCTATAAGCCACTTTAAAAAGCCTTTTCTTTTTAGAATATGGAGGAGCCTTTTATAGGACACGTTGTTAAATGCTCCTGTTAAGTCTAGGCTTAGCATTAACACCACGCACCTACGGCGCGTTCGCTACGCTGTCTATATATAAGAGCTAAGCAGTCCTACTGCTAATAGTGTAGATCGCTTACGCCTTGCTCTTATCTAGTTCTAAGGGAGTAAACTATGCTCTTCCGCTGCTTCTAATATAATATTAGCTACGTGCTTTTCTAGGACTTTTACTAGCGTATTTTTAAGGGTAATTAGTTTATAGCTACCTAGGAGAGAGTAGTCTTTCTTTCCTTCCTTATATAATACTATAGTTATAGATTCTTTAAGACTTTCTGGTATTGTTCTATTAGTAAAGCAGTGGCTGGCTGCTTCTGCTAAGTCTTTTATAATAACTAGGGCAACTGCTTTAAGAACTTCGTTTGGTATGCCATCTAGCCCTAGGGCTTTTCCATTAGGAAGGCTCCTAATTAGCTTGCCGATTTCTTCTGTTAAGATAATAGGGCTAATAATGAGTGCTCTTTGTTCTATTGTTGCCTCTATCTTAATATTACTAAGGTCCGCTATTCTAGTCTTAGGAAAGAATTTGGCTGTAAGGATATCTGCTTTTATAGTATTTTTGTCTATTAAGGGGTCCTTAATGGACCTCCTAAGGTCTGGTAGGTGGGGGTCCGCCTTTACTATACTTGCTTTTTTACTCCATTTTAATAGGATCTAAAGTCCTTTATTGTAGGGTTTTAATTAATCCTTAGTAAGTTTATAAGTAAAGCGCCTTTAGTTATTATAACTAACTCTCCTAGTTTCTTTCTGGAGTTAATTGCTTAGTATTAGGTATCTTTACAAGTCCTGGGGGTCGTTATAGTCCTAATATTGTCGCCGCGCCTAGCGGGCGCTGGCGTAGAGCTGTGTGGCATTTAGTAACTATTCTTGGCGGGCATACTGGCTAGGTTATACTTACAGGCAGTGTTCTTTAAGTGCTTATTTAATCCCTTCCTAGAGGGCTTAAAGGGGGTCTTTAGATATAGCCTAGTCGAGCCCCTAGATGCTTTAGAGGAGGCCCTATAAGTCCAGTTTTTTAAGGGCGAGGCGCCGGCGTTCCGCTAGCGGACAGCTGGTGTTATTAATTTAGATGCGGATAGGTATATAGTCTCTTATAAGGGCCCATTCCTTAACTATACTATAGAAGTTAACTCTTCTATATAGATTTGGAGATATAAATGTAAGGTTAATTATACTCTCCTATTGCCTTCTTTTCTATATAGGCTCTCCTTTTAGTGTGGCGAGTATAAGACCTCTAGCTTCGGTTTTGGCCAGTAGGCGTTCCACCTGTTCTTTACTAGCTATATGCTTTCCGCCCTACCATAGGTAGTAGGTATTAAAGTTACCTAGGAGTACGATTTCTCCCTTAGCTTCCTTAATGGCCGTTTTAACCTCCGGCCATATCCTAATCTAAGGGCTGTCTTTGCGCGGGTTATAGACGTTAATAATTGTAATCTTTAGCCCCTCTAGGCGCGGGACGTCTCGGGGCAGCACCATCCCACAGCACCGCGCACAGACGTCTGCACGTGACCCTGCACGGACCACTATCGCCAACGCATAAGATCTTCAAAATTATATGTCGACGCGACGATTTGTGTACGTCGATAAAATTACCACCACGTAGTCAATAGATAGAGTTAATACGCCAAATTAATAGTCTAATATATAGGGATACTGCCCTAAACAGCGCATAAAGTACACGTCAATATTAGGCAAGAAATTAAGGCCCAATATTAAATAACGGCGACTTCAAATTTTTTGTAAATTTTGCCTATAAATGCGCCCCGAATTCTCGACGTTCAAAGGCTATATTAACTTTCTACTACTCGACATAGCTAATAGTCCTTCTTCTAATATTAATTTATCCCTTCCTAATATTAACGTGCTCCTACGGCCTAGGTTCCGCCATACGGTCATTCCTACTGCTTCTTCTGCCGCTTATTTTAATACTCCAATTCAAAGGCCTAGTGATCGCCAGAGTAACCCAATTAAGATCCTAGATACACTATCCCCTACCCAAACTCTTTTAAATAAGGCTCTATAAGCTTCGCCCTAGATTAGTAAGCCCTAGTTAATCAAGCGCACCCGCTAACTATAGGAGAATTATCCTAAGTAGGATAAATATTTTATACAGGAGGCCTTGTAGGAATCCTTTACCCCCCTTCCACCACCTAGAACTTTACCCCCTACCCATTATAAACGTCGCGCGGCTTCTATATAGCCTGCTAAGGATCATAACATACTATAGCTGCGATCGCCATCACCAGAAGTTAAAATTAAGCGCCCTAAGTAGAAGCCAAACCCACAGTTACATCCAGATTTAGTAGTAGTAGTAAAAAAGGTCGTCGACTTAATGCCTACCCATTACCTTCTCCCCCTAAAACTGGCGAAGAATTTAACTTAATTAAGGCCGTATTTAATAGACTTTAGGACTATACGTTTATAAAGGGGTTCCTAATTATTAAATACTTTAGCAACCTTATAGGGACCAAGAGACCCCGTTAAATATTTGCCTATAAGCACTATAGTAAACACACTCGGAATTACCGAAATTTAGATAATTTTACTAGAGAGGGAAGTAATTAACAGCGCTAGTATACCACTACTAGCTAGCGCAGCTGTCCTTATCGTCTATAAGTATCCTAGGTGTATAGGAAAGGTAGTATTTAATTAGGTATAATATAGCGGCTTACTATTTCTAATCCTCTGCATAGTAAGAGTCCTTTAGAGGAGCACGCCTTCATTACTAATCCTTTAGCGTTCACTGCCCATAAGAATTAACTACCCAACGCCCAGGAAGCTTACGCTAAAGCTTACGCTTTAAGAGCTATAAAGGAGTCCTATTTAACAGCAATGCGTTAGCTTAACACCTATAAATTAGCTATAAGCAGGAAGAAGTATTACAACTTATATAGGGGTCTTGGCGGTCTTCCTCCTAGAAACGGTAGCTAAAATCATACCCTAGGCGCGCTTAAACTACTCCTCTAGGAGCACGGTTTTAACTACCGCGCTTAATATTTATATATAATAAGCCCAGAGACTAGCTATACAGTTACTTAGAGCCTCCAGCAGTTAATCTTTTAGCTGCCTATATAGGAGAACCTTGGCCAAAGGTTTATACCCGACTTTGCGTATTAGATAGATGCTATATTTAATACTAATTAAGCAAAGCTTCTTCTAGGCCAGATTACAGGCGTTATAAATACGGGCCACTTATTTCTAGCTCTTTAGTCGCTTATAAAATCCAAATTAGAAGAGAACTAGTAATTTATTTTAGAGCACGCGTAAATAAGCTTTTAAAAGCGTACTCCACACGTCATTATTACTAATTTTAGTAAAGGCCTTAAGGCAGCTCTTCCGGTAGGACAACTCTTAAGCGCCTTTTAGCAGTTCTGCCAATAGCACACAGCTAAGGCTATTAAGAAGAGGATTAATTAAGGCGTTAAGACGAAAGTAAAGCGGCTAAGAGGCTATTTAGAGGAGGAACAAAAAGAGCTAAAGGCGTTAGTATGGCCGTATCTAAAATCCGCAACAGTAGAGGACCTTAATATTAATAGGCAGGCGTTATTAGATAAGCTAAGCGCTAAGGATAAGATCTATCTACAGACGTACTACATTCGTATAAAAAAGCAGCTTATTACCTATTATATAAAGTAAGTTTTAGTAATATTTTTTAGATAAAGAGGATATCCTTTACCCCTAAATTCTGCTCCTAATTCTTACTTATATACAGGAAGCTTCCAAATCTAGGCGCATATACGTCCTAACGGGTAGAGTCGCTTAACTAAGGTATTAAGGCGTTTACCAATTACCAGCTTAGTCTTAAAAAATGCGTAATTCAGATTAAGAAGTTTATTCTAGCTAGGTACACTAAACTAATCCAGTGCGAATATAGATCCGAGGTAGCTATTCCTTAAGAGCTAACCCTAGCTGCATTTAAGCCATACTTTACGACCTTAAGCAGCAAGTTAACGTATTTTGTAGTAAGGAAGATCTTTAATTAACTCCGTCTAGCAGTAAAAGAAGCCTTAAAAGACCCTATAGATACAAAGAGGATTACGGAGGTAAGGGAGTAGAAGTTAGGTAACTATAAGTGCGAGAATCCTTATTAATTCGGCCTCCTATATTAACATCTTCTTATACGCAGCTATATTAAACGCTTTCCTATTCCTTTAACGCTTATTTACCCTCACTAGTACGTCGCTACCACAATCCTAGCGGAATCCAACTAGAGGCCGAGCTATATTAAAAGCTAGGTATTACCAACGAATCTTTCTAAGCGGCTAAAAGCTCTTACTAGAATACAGTTATCAGCCCTCTATATTATTAATCTTATTAAACAGCACCCGGAGGACGAGATTACCCTATTTACAGATTAATTTAAAGCCTTTAAGGCGTTATAAACGGCCTTCTTAAGTAAGTAGGTAACGCTTTAAGCCTTACCCAAAGGCGCTCCCTTTTTAGTTCCACTATAAGCTCGCTAGCAGCCACCACCTCTTAAGCAGTATAGTAAGGCCAATTAACGTAGTTAAACGAGCGTAGAGACTGCAGAGCGCGCAGCCAATAAGGCTATAAGGGAGCTTCAAAAGGACGCTTAAGAGGAGGAGGAGTAGTATAGGTCCGTTTAACTAATACCTCCTAACCCGCGTACCGACGTTAATCTTGGCGATAATAGCGTTATAGATAAAGAACCGCCCGACGATATAGATAAGGATAATAAGGACTATAGCGATATAAACAATTAGGATCTAACTATAGCGTACAACAAAGTTATAAGGGGTAGTAAGGAAGTATCATTGCTCGATATTTTGGGGGAGGACGAGGATACGTAGCGTAATAACTCGGGGGTTCTTACAGGGACTTGTTTGGACGTATTTGGTAAGGAAAGTAGTAAGGAAATTAAACTCGCGTCCCTAGAGGAACCCGTTAAGCATTAAGAGCCGGAACCTATCCTACTTTATTAATCGGGTAGAGCCGTGCGCACTAAAGCTTGGCGGACCTATACTTAATTAGCTGCTAGCAATTATAGGTCACTTTTATCTATTCCTGGTGTAATTAAGGACGAACCTATGTAAGAAGAGGCGGTCATTTAGTCAACTTTAAAGCGACAGCGACGGGTAGTTTTTACAAATACGCCTAAGGCTCTAAAGGCCCTAGCAATTGCCATTAGGTCGCCTAAGGCTAAGTAGACGCATAGCCAAAAGAAGGGGAAGGATTCTGTTAAGGTTAACGGACAACTGTATAAGCATTACAATTATAAATAGTGCCTAGTTTTTCAAAATCGAGTATAAAGTTGACGATAGTGGTCCGTGTAGGGTCACGTACAGACGTCTATGCGCGGTGCTGTAGGATAGTACTGCCCCAAGACGTCCCGCTCTAGGCGCACCCAGAGGGCTGTAGTAAAGGGGCCGTACTATCTACGCTTCTAATGCGCGGCATTAATATTCTGGCTAATTATAAAGCAGACCTTTATTATAGGGAGGGCGTTATATATAAGTGTAAATCCCCTAGGGCAGTATGTTAATTTAGTGTACCTATTATATACTAGCTCCTAGACTGTAAGGACCTAGTAGTCCGCCAGCGTAACGCTGTTAAAGAAGGGGTAATACGCCCCTTAATTTGCATTTCCGCAGTTATACTAGATAATTATACACTTATTTATTTAGGGTGGGTATAGGCTTATCCATATCTATATCCTACTCCTCTTTATTTTCGCTAGTTACTATTATTGCTCTATTAGCGCGTAGCCAGAGCCTTAATTATAATCTATCTCTACTTACTTTATTAATAAAAGATAGTTTACCTAGTCCCCGTTTAAGTGGTTGTTTTTAGGTCCCTAACAGTTCTCGTCCTCTTTTTTTATTAGTAATGATTATAAAGTTTCCTAGTATTAGGGGTAGGTGTAATATTATTTCTATAGCTTCTTGTATACGGAGCGACTGCGTTAAAAGGGCCATTCTTTTTGTTTGGATGCCTTTAAGGTAGCTTTAAAAAGTCCTGCACTCCTTTCTTTACTATACTTTATAGGCTTTACCGCAATTAACGTAGGATACCCTTTCTTTAGGGCAATCTGTGGTGCTATATAGTCCTATATATTGTCCACATTTTATTTATTTTCCATATGCGCTTTATATATGTCCCTATTAATTATATCTATAGCATTACTTTATAATTAGGCTGTTCTTAAATAGCCTAGTCTTAAAAAGCTAAGATTTAATAACTATCCCGCTTTTTATAATTTTATGCTAAATTGCTTAGGTTAGGACGCCAATTATAAGTATTCCTCTAGTCTTCTTAGGTTCTTTTTAGGCACTGCTAGGGCTTACCTAGCGTTTCGCCTACGCTTTAGGGTTATATAGCCATCAGATCCAGCTAATAGCTACTTTAAACATAAGGCGCTTTGTAGCTTTATAGATAGATTAGGTTAATTCTAAGTTATCTATATTCCTTCCACTGTTAATTAGGGTCTTAAGTAGGACCCCAGGTACTTCTAAGAGGTAGTCTTTTCTTAGTATTTTAAGTCCTAGCGTGTCTAGTCCGTTTAAGATTTAATCCTTTATTATTTAGGAGGGGATATAAATGTCTATATCCCCGCTGTTAAGGGTGCGTACGGCGTATACGCTTGGTATTATTCTCTAAATATTTTTAAGGAGCTCCCCTAGTTTGTGGCCCTAGGGCTCCTTAAGCCGGACGCATACGGTCGCTCTCTATAGTGCCGTAACTACGTTTACTATGCGGGCCGCTTACGCAGCGACGGCTGCCTAGGTCTGGCCCTATACCAAAAAAACTCCTAGACCTAGGGGTCCTCCTTTATACATTTCTTTTTAAATTTTTGTAATGCTAGCTTTAATCTAATTAAGCTAGGCCTTAGTCTCCTTCTCTTGGGTTATCTAACGCGTTAAGAGGGTTTTAACGCGTTGTATTACTTCTTAAACAGCAATAAGTATCTAGTGTTGTAGGGTTTCTTCCTCCTCTTTTATAAGATTATCTTTAATTTATCTAAGTATTTTCTTTAGTTTTTACCATTACTGGTTAAGCTGGCAGCTATCCTTTCCGTATTATTACCCTCCTAGTTTATAGTTTAGCTCCCTCGCGTTATGATTTTCGTGACTCTAGTAGTAAGCTTGCGCCCCTCCATTGTCCCCCATACTTTACAGATGGGGGCGACGTGGTTTTATGGGGTCTCTCGGTGCGGGGAATGGGATTCCGATATCGGATTGCTTTATTAAGTAGTTTTTGGGCTAGTTTCGCTGCTATTACAGCTTCTCCTTATAGATCCACTTAATAAGTATATACTTGGTAGTCGAATAATATTTTACAATTAAGTATAAGGCATTTTGCAGAGCTCTCGTAAGCCCCTTTATAGTATTAATTTTGCTTAAAAATTACCTAATTAGGCTTAGCGCAGGGGCTATCGCGAACTTTAAATTTTTTTTATTCATCCTTCCTTACCTACCGCCTCTATATACGACTTAATTAGATCCTTAACAATATGCGCGCCTTTTCTATAAGTTCTGAATATATATTTAACTCTACTGCTAGCTTAAATCTAATACTAGCAATAGCAATATCGTCCTCCGCGCCCACCTCCGCGCCCGCCTTCACGCCCGCGGCTTCCTTACTGTATAATTACAGCACCTGTCGTACCAACCGCGTGCTTACGCGTTCGGTACGCCGAGTACGCGTTTACGCGTTTAGTGCACTAACCACCCGCTTACGCGTCTGGTGCACTTCTAAAGCACTAACTAATTAGGGGGGAGGCGCATTAGTATATAGACTACGTAGTCTGCTTTATACAATCGACAGTCACCATCATCCAAACGAGCATACAATACTACACGTATTTCGTGCCCCTGGATCTAACTCACTTGTGCTATTAAGTTAGTATAAACACTGATTAGTAAGCGCGTACAGATTAGCAATCACTTAACACCTCCCCTAAGCGATACTCGACAGCAACCACCTATTTAGACTCCTAGTACAACCTACTAGAAGGTTAGAAGTCGGGGATTACAGACTATCACCAACTCTATATACTTATTTAAGTCTTAGTACGGTTTACTAGAAGTATAATAAACGCGAATACAGACCTATATAGAACCCCCTACTCTTCTATAAACCGTTACGGACTTATTAATTACCTTTATAGACTATTACGGAGACCTCCTACCCCTTTATAAACTACTATAGACTTATTAAGACCCCTTACAGACACCTTTACCCTTCTACGAACCGCTATAGATATTAACCGCCTTTACGGACCACTATAAGACCTCTTCTACCTACTGCGTACTATACTACATTATATAGTATAGCAGACCTAAGGAAGCAAGTTGATAAAGGCCAGGAAAAGTAGAGGTAGGGAGCTAACCTTACGTCTATACCTATCACGGGACACCCCCGTAACACCTTATACACGTCCACCTATTTCCACCAACTTAGTAACTAAAGACTAACCACGAGACGGCAATTTGCGGCAATTTAACGGCAATCTACCATATTCTGCTATATTCCGCCAAGTTTCACTAAACCCTACTAAGTTCTGCCAGGACCACCACCTAAATCCTATTCTGCTCCGTGCACGTATTAACCAAGCAACCAAGCTAATAATATATACCCTTTTTTCCCGTTTCCCTGCCTTCTCTCCTTACGCAACGTCTTAACCTTATCACACAGTTTATATATATAGCTTAATAGTATCTACTTTACTACATATTATCGCCGCTTATACTTACTCCGTAACACTATATTACATTAACCACCTATACTACTATTAAAATGCAGACCAAACCTAAAGCCCCCACGACAACCGCCGGTATTATATCCGCACTCTAAAAACAATTAGCAGAAATACAGAAGTCTTTTATAGACGCCCTTATACAGAACCAAGCCACTTTAAATTAATAATAAGCCGAATAAGAAACACGACACTAATAATTAATTAAGGACCTCTAAAAAGAAGTCCGCACCCTTAAGATACCTACGCTAGGACCTTAAGACCAAACGCCGTCTCCGGAAATAAATACGCGGAACGCGAGCCCTAAACCTATAATAGTCACTCACCCTAAACTAACTACTGCACCGTAATAATCTAAACGACTACTAAACCCTCTAATATTTACTAGCAAATAATAAGAACTCTAATTATTTCTAAGCTAGCTTAAAAATAAGCTAACTGGTAATACTAACCGCTACCTAACCGAAGCTAACCGACTCTACTACGCCCTAAGTTAACTAGGAGGGGACGCAGCTAACTTTATTAAACCCCTTTAACCAAACTTAGTACCAAGTCTAGTTATACTTCTTAAAGCTACATACGGTAACCCAAACCGCTAAGCTACTGCTTAGAGAAAGATAAACTATATAACTTAAGGAACGAAAAGCTTTCTAGTATACTTCTCCGAATTTAACTATTACGTAAAGGAAATAGGCTGGAACGACTCCGCACTAATTAACAGCCTTATTAAATCCTTAAGCTCTAAACTAAAAACCTCCCTAATAGGCGTAGACCTACTAGGAGCCCTTAATACCTACGCAAACGTTATTAATAAACGGTACAACGATATACTACGCCTAACACTAAAGCCTGCCCCCCAATACAATATAACAACCCCACAAACGTCCACTAAGTCATTATCTCAGCCTAAGCACCCTAATGCCATGGATATTAATACTGGAATCCTAGATTACGCCCTACTAGGGTCCTCTAAACGAGAACAACGCCTTAAGCTAGGCCTCTGCTTTAAATGCGGAAGGAAGGATCATATCTTAAAACACTATCTTATCCCCCTACCTACGTACTAAAACGATTTACGAACGGCTAATACTAACAGCCGTTTACTGCATCGATCTTCCGGTTACTATCCCCGATCTTTATCTGGTTTCAGCCCCATATCTAATAAGCACTATTTATAAGGATAAAGCTCCAACTAACGCTCTATAAGAACCCCGCCCTAATTACCTCTAAAAGGAAGGTCCTAGAGCTAAGTCGCTCTCCGGGACGGCTCTACCTTAGGATCTCGTTAAACGCATTTAACGTTATAAACTCTAACTCTTAGAACCGTAGCATAACTATTAACTGCCGTCTTTAGCAGAATGGTTAATAGGCTAATGCTTAAATCCTAATTAATATAGGAGCTAGCGGCATAGGATTTATTAACAAGATCTTTGCGTAAGATAATAGTTTTACCCTAACCCCCCTTAACCGGCATATTAATGTATTTGGATTTAACGGCAAACGCACCATTTTAGGCCGTATCACCTATATAGCAGCCCTGAGACTCTAATACCTAAACTATAAAGAACTAATTAAGCTTTTTATTACCACCTTAGGTCACCTAGTGATCCTTAAATAACCTTAAATAAAGCTATATAAGGTAACTATTAACTAGGATAACCTTAAGCTTCTATTTACCGCCTCCCGTTGTAAGCAGAAGTACCTTATAACTCGCTACCCTGACCCTAAACTAAAACCTAGAAAATCCACTAAGATCTACTAGCCTAAGATTTCCACCGATATCTACCCTACGCCCAAGGAATCCACCAGATTCTACTAACCTAAGAATTCTACCGAATTCCACCAACGTAAGATTTCCACCAATATCTACTAAAGATCTGGAAATCCCACCGAACCCCACAAACTAACCCCAACTACTGCACCACCCTAAACTAAGTAGAAGCTTAAGCTTAGTATATAGGAGTACCAGAAGAACTGGTACCCTATAATAAAAAGAATACTCAAAGAACCCGAACCTAAATTTAACACCGACTCTATACCTAATACTGAACCTAAACCTAAACAAGAAACTATATAAGAGACTATAGACGATCCAAGAGAGCTTAATACCCTAGATATCCGTATGATTGGAGCTACTCTACTAGCTTAGCTTGCTAAGAAGCCTAAACATACGATTTTCGCTATTATGATAGCTGATATTAAGAAAGCCTTAGCACTAAAGAAGCACACCGACCCTATTACGAAGGTACTAGCAGAGTACTATTACCGCTTAGACGTATTCTTATAAAAGGAAGCCAATAAGCTACCAGAACACCGACTATACGACTATAAGATTGTACTCGAAGAAGGAAAGCAGCCCGGATTTAAACCCCTGTACGGAATGTCCTAAAACGAACTCTAAGTGCTATAAAAGTATCTAGACGAGAACCTAAGTAAAGGATTTATTAGAGCAAGCTCTTTACCTATAGCCGTACTAGTAATCTTCGTTAAGAAACCTAGCGGCGGTCTGCGCTTCTGCGTAGATTACCAAGCCCTTAACGCCGTTACTATTAAGAACTGATATCCGATCCCGTTAATATAAGAGACGCTAAACCGACTAAGTAAGGCTCGCTACTATACGAAGCTTAATATTATCTCTGCATTTAACCGCCTCCGTATAGTAAAAGGAGATAAATAGCTTACCGCATTTTGTACTCAGTATAAATTATTTAAATACTTAGTAACGCCATTCGGCCTCGCAAATGCTCCGAGCTCGTTTTAACATTACGTAAATAATACCCTACGCCCCTACCTGGACATCTTCTGTACTGCTTATATCGATAACATCTTAATATACAGTAATAACCTAACCGAATATTGGAAATACGTTAACCTTATTCTATAAGCCCTATATGGAGCTAGTCTATAATTGGATATAGATAAATGCAAGTTTTATAAGACGGAAGTCCTATACCTTAGGCTTCTTATTTCTATAGACGGTATATAAATAGACCCAAAGAAAATTAAAGCAATTATAAACTGGCAAGAACCTAAGAACGTTAAGGACGTAAGAGCCTTTATAGGATTTGCCAATTTTTACTAACGGTTTATTAACAACTTCTCCGCCCTAGTTTCACCCCTTATAGCTCTAACCCGAAAGGATAAAGCCTTTATCTTTAATAAGGAATATAAGAAGGCCTTTGCTTATTTAAAGGTTATATTTACCACCGCGCCTATACTCTAATACTTTAACCCAAACTAAATAAGTGTTATAAAAGCTGACTCATCCAACTATATCACTAAAGGCATCCTGTCTTAATATAACAAAGAGGGAGTATTGCACCCTATAGCATACTACTTAAAATAACTAAGCCCAGCTAAATATAACTATAAGATCTACGATAAGGAACTGCTGGCTATTATTAAATGCTTTAAGCAATAGCGACCCGAACTAAAAGGCGCTAGATTCCTAATTAAGGTCCTTAGCGATTACAAGAACCTATAGTACTTTACAACCACAAAATAGCTAAGCCACCGTTAGGCCCGCTAGTTAGAATACCTATCTTATTTCCAATTCTTAATTACGTACCGCCTAGGCGTTTAAGGCCAAAAGCCTAATGCCCTAACCCAACGCTCGCAAGACGCGCTAGCACTAGAAGAGGCACGTTCTTACTAAAATTAGACCCTACTTCGCCCTAAACTATTTAACCCTCCTACTAAAGATCTTACGGTATAAGTCCTCGAAATAACTAATTAATTAATTAAATAGATTATAACTAACAAATACCTAAATAACGAGTTTATCCAAGAGACGCTTAAGCTAATTTAAGATAGCGTTAGACGCTTTAAGAAGATCTCTCTAAGTAAATATAAAGCTCGCGGAAACCGCTTATATTACCAGAACCATCTAATTATCCCTAATTACAATAAACTTAAGCTTAAGCTCCTTAAACATATATATAACCTACTAGTAGCCGGCCACATAGGCCAAGGAAAAACACTAAAGCTACTCCAACGGGAGTACTACTGGCCAAATATGCATAATACGACACAAAGGTATGTCTCTAGCTGTTACGTCTGCCGATAAGCTAAAGCTTCGCATAAGACATATAACGGCCTTCTAAAGCCACTACCTGTTCCGGACCGAAGATAGAAGGACGTCTTAATCGACTTTATTATTAACCTCCCTGTAAGTAAGGGCTATACGAATATTATGGTAGTCGTAGACCAACTATCTAAGATAAGACACTTAATCGCCTGCCCTAATATATTAACACTTACCGTCACCCAACTGTTCCTAGACCACATATAGAAACTCTACAAACTCCCCAAAACGATTATCTCCAATAGAGGCAGCCAGTTTATCTCTATATTTTAGAAAAAACTAACTACCCAACTCTATATTAAAGCACTATTATCTACAGTATACCACCCGGAAACGGATGGTTAAATAAAACGTATAAACGCTATAATAGAACAGTACATTTAGATATACACGTCGTACTTATAAGATAACTGGATTAACTGGCTTATATTCGCCGAGTTTACCGCAAATAATTCCGTTTCGGAAACTATAAAGGTCTCCCCATTCCTAGCCAACTACGGCTAGTATCCACAAATGGGTTTCGAAGCCTTTAGTAATATTCCTCGCCCTACTTGTTACGCCTTATAAGTTACAAAAGCAAATAAATTTGTAGAGAAGATAGAGGAACTACAACAGTTCCTTACTGACGAAATAATATGGGCTTAATCTGTCTATAAAGCCGCAGCGAATAAGAAACGAACCCTAGCACTAGCCTACTAAATTAGTAACTTTATCTGGCTAGATATAAGAAATCTAAACACAAAATAACCTGCTAAGAAGCTTAATTAGAAAAACGCTGGCCCTTATAAGGTTAAGAAGGTTATCTCCTCCCACGCCTACTAACTAAAGCTCCCTAATACGGTTAAAATCCACCCCATATTCCACACGTCAGTCCTCCGCCCCGCTACTCCTATATTAGACGCCCTGCCCAGACAGATATAAGACCCTCCCCCACCAGTTAAAGTGGATAGTGAGAACGAGTACTTTGTTAAAAGAATTAACAATATTAAGTATAACAAACGGAAACGTTAATATATATATCTCACGAAATGGAGAGGCTTTATTAAGCCCTTATGGGAACCTATTAACTCTATAGGACTTATATAAGCCGCAGAAGACTTTTACAAACTCCATCCAGAACTACTACAGCCCCATCTCGCAGAAGCTCGAGTTTAAAGGGGGGGTACTGTTACGGGACACCCCCGTAATACCTTATACACGTCCACCTGTTTCCACCAACTTAGCAACTAGAGACTAACCACGAGACGGCAATTTGCGGCAATCTAACGGCAATCTGCTATATTCTGCCATATTCCGCTAAGTTCCACTAAACCCTACCAAGTTCTGCCAGGACTACCACCTAAATCCTATTCTGCTCCGTATATATGTTGACCAAGCAACTAAGCTAACGATATATACCCTTTCTTCCCGTTTCCCTGCCTTCTCTCCTTACGTAACGTCTTGACCTTATTACATAGTTCATGTATATAGCTTAATAGTATCTACTTTGCTACATATTATCGCCGCTTATACTCACTCCGTGACAATACCTAACGTTAATAACTATATTAAATTTAAAGTTCTTAAATATAAATATTTTAAGCTTATAAACGTTAACCTATAGGAGCAATACCAGAAAGACTTCGCGGACTTTATGGAAGCTATCTTTAAAGTATATAACCCTACTACTATCCGTAACCTACGGACCCTCTTATATAACTAAGGTGTATAGG
>Ga0307515_10005925_pt1 | contig 24650 bp, 5 predicted proteins | sample 17_EM_MG_FD_194513 | JGI IMG/M metagenome (GOLD analysis project Ga0307515, IMG submission 194513) | Populus trichocarpa ectomycorrhiza microbial communities from riparian zone in the Pacific Northwest, United States - 17_EM | ecosystem: Host-associated > Plants > Roots > Unclassified | place... | reverse complement strand
ACTTTCTTTACTAATTCTATAAGGTCTATATAAAGATTTATTAACATCTTTATTCTTTCTTTAGCTATACTACTTATTTTCTTTACTTATTATAGTAATAACAATATTTTTAGCTTATATCCATAATTTACCTTAAATAGTAATATGCCTATTTCTTCTTAAGGTGTTATATTATATGTAAACTATATAACTAGTAATAGCGATACCTAATTATTATATACATAATTAATATAATGCCTTAGATACTATTCTAGCGTCTAGTTTAATCTTTCCGTTTAACTATCTATCTGCGGATAATATACGGTAGAAGTTACTGCTTTAACTCTTTACTCTACTAAGAACACTTTCTAGAATACTGCTATAAATCTTAAATCTCTATCCAATATAATTTTGCTTAGTACTCCATGCCTTATAAACACTTCTTTAATATAGATTTTAGCAATATCTTCTGCTAATATCTCTTCTGTACACGCTATAAAGTATCCCTACTTTATAAGCTTGTCTATTATTACTAAAATCGCGTTATAATTTTGTCCGGTAATAGGATCTCTTAACTTTAGTAACTTAATAATAAAGTCCTATAATATAACCTCCTATAGTCTCTCTAGTATTTTAATAGGTTATAGCCCTCTATTTAGCTTATACCTTATTAGTTTATTCCTTTAGTAATCTAGATACTCCTTTATTACTTTTCTTACGATATTCTAGATTCTATTAATAATATACTTTTCCTAAAGTCTTAATACTAAGCCTACGGCTCCCTTATGTCCTTAAGTTAATCCTCTATAGAACTCTTCTATAAATTACTCTGCTATACTTCTTAGGATATACTTTACTTTTTAATTTTTGTATATATCTATCTATAGATCTTCTAGCTATACTTCTAGAATTCTTTATTTCTAAAAGCTTTTTAATAACTTATAAACTCCTTCTAGTTCTTCTTAAGTTGCTATAATTTTTAGATAATTATACCTAATTAATCCATCTATATCCTTTTACAGTAAAGCCCCTAATGGCTTCTTATTATTTTATAGTTTAGCCTTTTAACTTAGAGCATCTGCTTGCGTGTTATTTATACCCTTAGTATATTAAATTTTAAAATAATATTCTGTAAGCATCTCTGCCCATTTAACCTGTTTTTAGTTAAGTTCCTTTGTTATTAGGAATCCTATTAGGTTCTTATAATCTATCTTAACTATAAATAGTTTTTCTATACCTTATAAAAATGCCCTTTATTTCTTTAATACTATAACTATACCTAGTAACTCCTTGTTATAGATATTATAGTTTAACTCTAGTAGTATTATCTTTTAACTATAGTATACTACTAAGTGCTATCTATCTTAATATTTCTATATAAAGTACGCCCCTAGTATATAGTCTAATATATCTATTTTTACAACCGTCTCTAGTCCTAGTTAATAGATTTTAAGAACTAGTTCCTAGGTAAATAACTCTTTAACTTTTCTAAAGAGTTTTTACTATTCCTCTCCCTATACCTATAGTTCTTCTTTCTTTATTAATTACATAAATGGCTTAATATCTTTTAACCATTATACTATAAACCTTCTACAGTAATTATAAAACCCTAAAAACAATCTTAACTGCGTAACGTTCTCTAGTTCTTACTAATTTACTATAGCCTTAATCTTCTTTAGATCTATACTAAGTTGGCCTAGTTTAATAATAAATTTAATAAAATCGGTCTTCTTAGTAAAGAACTTGCATTTCTTAATTACTACTAATATTTGTTCTTCTTATAGTTTCTTTAAAACCTATTTAACGTGTTCTCTATATTCTTTCTTAGTTATTAAGTAGATAATAATATTATTAAGATATACTATAATAAATTTATCTAAGTGTTCTTTTAATATATTATTAATACGCTTCTAAAACGTTACTAGTGCGTTTATAAGCTTAAATTATATAACTAATAGTTTATATAGTTCTTCCTTTAACCTAAAGGCTGCCTTCTATTTATTACTTTCCTTAATCCTAATCTAATAGTACGCCCATCTTAGATCTATCTTTATAAAGATTTACGCATTACCTATCCTGTCTTAAATTTCGCTAATTAAGGGTAAAGGATACCTATCCTTCCTAATAATGCTGTTTAACTATCTATAGTTAATATATAGCCTTAGTTTACTATTCTTCTTTAGTACGAATAGTACTAGATAACCCGCTAATAACTACGATGGTTTAATATATTCCTTTTATAGGTTTTCCTAAACAAACTCTTTTAATACTTTACCTTCTTCTTTAGTAAGCTTATAAATTAGAAAGAACCTTAGACTTATTCCTAGTTCTAATTCTATTTTATAGTCCTATACTATATACTCTAATAGCTTTTTACTTTCCGGTAACCATAGTTTCTTACCGTATTTATAGTATCTCCTTAGTATATAACTTAAGCCTCGCTTAGTCTCTTTATATATTACTCTAACTTAGTACTATACTAACTTAGCTTATTATTATATCTTACGGCGTTAAGTATCTCTAATATCGATCTAACCTATAATCCAATTAATCCTTAGATTGTATTTCTATAACTAAGGCATTCCTAGTACTACCTTATCCTGTCCTAATAGTAGGATATTAAAAGATATCTTAATTTATCTCCCTTTAATAGTTATTTAAATAGGTCCTATTTTAAGATTAATAATCCCTCCTCTATAGGCTATTAGATCTCCTAAAATTATAACTAATAGGTAAAGTTACTCCTTCTATCTATAAGGTAATCCTATTCTCTTAACTACTACTAATAAGATATAGTTTCGCGTTACTCTACTATCTATTAGCGCTTTAAACTGTTAATCTTACTATTTTATTTATAAATTTAGGTATCGTCCTTAAATTCCTTTAAGGGTTTAAGGCTTTACTACTGGCTTCCTCTAGTCCTATAGGCCTCTACTTTTCCTAACTATTAGCTACTTAATTCTATTATACTTAGCTTACTTTTTAGCTAATACCTAGTTTGCTTTTTATCTTTAATATACTATAGATATATATTCTCTAGGCATTCCCACTACTATTATCCGTTTAAGTATTTTTCCGTAAGGAATCTTTTTAGTTAAAGTATTAAGTCTCCTAACTTTTAAACTTCTACTAAATGCTAACTGTGTATATTCTTAGCATTTTTATATTATTGTTTATCTATTATCCAATATATCCTTATAAGGTATTTCCAATTCTTTTCCTTTAGATTCTTATATATATTATATATATCGTCTATATATGCAATCTATAATAGCATATACTATACTAGGTGCTTTAAGTTAACTCTTAGCTTGTCTTTATCCTTAAGTTTAAACCTCTATTATGCTAATCTAAACGTTATAACTTTATTCGTAGGTACTAAGATACGTCTTTTACTTCTTTAGTCCTCTAATCGTTTCTCTAGATCCTTTAACGTTATAATTAAGGCTCCTTTAATATAAGTTATAGCCTTCTCTATAATTAGGTGGTCCTAGATAACTTTTTTTATCTAACTATATATAGAAATCTTCCTACTTATCGTTGTGTCGCTGTCTATACTACTTTTAGTACAGCTATTAGAGTGTATATAGCTTATCTATAAAAAAGTATCTTCTTATTACTATATTATAACAGCCCTTTATATATCGTTCTTTAAACCTAGTAGGAATCCCTAGATTCTCTTTATTTTCTAATTTAGTAAGCTACTTATATAACGGAACCTTATAGCAAGAACTACGGTAGGTCCTATTATTAGGCTAGGTGTATAGGAAATATAAGTATAAAAGTCGACAATATAATAATAACTAGTAGAGTAATTACCTGACAGATTAACTCTAATTATATTCTAAGAATTACTATAAGGAAGAAACTATCTAGGTAGGGACTAAGGGTCCTTAAATATATAACCGTACTTCTATAAAATCCTTCTTGTATATAATATACGTCTTATATATAAGGTACGTAAGTTCCTCCTATTCCTCTTATTTAATACGTAGCATATTATATAACCTTAGTTATTATTCCTTGTTATATAGTTGTATCGGCTCTATTCTAAACCGTACCTAAATTAACTAACTAGCTTCTTCTGTCTCTTCTCTAAATAGTTATAATATTATACTTAAAGCGTCCATAACACCATCTCCCTCCTCTTTATCTTTATCCTTAAAGATCCCTAATATCTCTAAGTTATTTACTAGAGGTGTAATATCCGTCCAATTAATTTGGTTAATATTGTTACTTATTATACCTAAAGCAATTTCTTCCTTATACGCCCAATGTCGTACTCGCACTATTACTGCAATATTATCTCTTAGTGAGATTATACCGTCTCCATATTCTTAATATTTAAAAGAGGGGTTAGTCTGTATTGCGTTAGCGAGTCCATCTTTATAATAACCGTCCTCTTATTTAGAGTGTACTAAAGCGAATATTTATTCGTCCTATAACGTTCGCTCTACCTCTAATACTAAATATACGCGACCTATTACTCTTAATAGTCGTCTAGTTCCCTAATTAATTTATCTTAGGGTCTTATATTTAATCTACTACTACGCAGCTAGATAGTAAACTATCTTATGCCCTTACTAAGTTAAAACGTTCCCGTAATGCGGAATAGAAAGCCCTAAATGCTTAAATCGCGGCGTCTACTTATTTACTTCGTCTTAAAAAGGTACGTAAGAAGGTTTGTTTTAAGGAGTAGAAGCTTATAAAATAAGGCTTATAGGAACTTAATAATAAAAAAACGGATTCTTTTCTAATAGAGAAGGAAATAGATCCGAGTAATTTGGCAACTACTCTTCTTAGGTCCCCCTTAGGTAACTTATTCTTTAGCGATCCTTTTTTATTAATACTACCTAACCTAATTTCTGCCAATACTCCTATATCTTTTTTATAACATTCTTTAAATTTTCTAATAGCTCCTAGGTAATCTTATTATAGCCTATCTACTTAACCTTATACTATATTTCGTCGTTAATGTCCTTATAGCTAACGATCTTCAAAACTTACTATTTATCTTCTTCTTATTCTCTATATATATCTACTTTGTAGACTAATAGCTTAATATTCCCGTGTACTAGCTCTAGTATTGTAATATACTATATAGGATAGATCTTTATTTTAGCTAGTAGGTTTAACCTAAACGTAACTAGTGAAATTCTTTATATAATTTTAAAAGGTCCTAGTTGTTACGGACGCTTTAAGTACAATATTACGACTACTTGGAGAAGAGTCGGAAGAAGCTAGTTAGTTAATACGAGCATGGTCCAGGATGGAGCCGGTAGAACTATGTGACGAGGAATAGTAGTACGAGTTATATAATGTACTACGTAAGGAACGTAGAGAACGAACGGAACGTACGTACCTTACGTACCTCACGTATATCACGTATAAGAAGGATTTTATAGGAGTACGGTCGTGTATTTAAAGGACCTTAGTCCCTACCTAGATAGTTCCTTCCTTGTAGTGATTCTTAGAATATAATTGGAGTTAATCTGTTGGGCAACTACTCCACCAGTTGTTATTATATTGTTGACTTTACGCATTACCTATATACCTAGCCCAATAATAGGACCTATTGTAGTACTTGCTATAAGGTTCCGTTACACAATTACTACCTAGTTATAGTATTAAAAGTTGAACAATATGCCACTAAAAGCAGCCACTATGACGCCATTGATGGCGGCAACTACTTTAAGGTCAGGAGGTAATACTAGTATGGTAGATACTGATTTACAACAACCTGTAACGGTTGGACAACTATAGGAAATAGTTAACTAGTTAATAGAAAATAATGCGGCACTTGAATAAAGGATTAACGGGATAGGAGCAGTAAAGGTTAAGTTACTATTGATTAAAAGATTCTTAGGAGAGAGATTAAAGCTTAAAGGATTCCTTACGTAAATGTACTTTAAGGTTGCGTAAGAGGGAGCAAAGCTGGCAACACCTATGGATTAAATAGCGTATGTAGGATTGTTCTTATTAGGAAGAGTACTTAAATAGTTTAAGCCTTACCTTATAGAGATATAAGTAAATGGAATAATAATAATAAACTAAGAAGTACGGTTTATGTTCTTAAGCTGGAATGGATTTATAGAGCGACTTATATAGATATTTGGAGACCCGGAGGCAATAACCACGGCGGAAAGAAAGCTTTAAGACATTACGCAATAAACCTTAGCTATTAAATATATAACGCAGTTCTAAACGCTAGCAATACAAGTTAAGTGAAATGATAAGGCGCTTATAGCATAGTATAAACAGGGACTTAAGGCTAAAGTCTAGGACGTAATTATTCTGATGGAAGATGCGGACACCCTAAGGGAATTAATAGATTAAGTGATAAAGATTAATAATAGGATCTAATAAAGGGAATAGACTAAGAGAGGTTAGGATAGAGTTCTATAGTTGTATAAGGCGCAGAGTACGCATTGACTAAAGCTAAGTTAGAAACTATGGTATGGCGTAGAGTTAATAGACCTAAGTGGTACCAAAGAAGCCTATAAGAGATGGAGTAAGATATTATAGAAACTAAGAGGATAAGGATTAAGTAATTAAAGGTTTAGGGAGTAAAGGCCGAATTAGGGATCTTAGTAGTAGAAGATATTTAGGCGGACTTTATAATAAGAAAGATGGTTTAAAGAGGGAGCTTATATAAATTGCGGAAAATAGGGTTATTTTACTAGAGATTATAAAGATGGTTAGAGTTACTATGTAATAAAGGGAACCGGACTAGTAGACGGTATATATATATAGAGGGACGATAATATACTGCGAGGAATAAAGGATTATTTAATTAACTACTTTACATTTTGCTATAATAACGCGTGCCGAATTTATAAAGACGCTAAGTATGGCGCAAGCTATTGGCTATAGGAACCTAGTTTAGAGAAACTAAGAGCTACCTAAGACTATAAAGAGCAAGATAGGCTCTATAAATGCGACGAAGATCTAATAGTAACTTTTAGTATAGTGTTGATAAGGTAGTATTTGGAAAGGGACTTCAGGAAAAATCCATTCAGCGATATTAAGAAAGAAGATCTTAAGACATTAGCATTAGAAGTAGAGACTAAGACCGCCATAGAGTAAGGTTTAGTAATGGGTATTATGATATCGTTGGATACGGCATCCATTGCTTTATAAGACGGTAGGAGTAGTATTTAAAAGAGATTAAGTAAGTAGACGACTGCTAGTGCTAGCTCACTACTTGATAAAGGCAAAAGGCTAAAGGCTTAAGATTCTTAAGACGAGATAAAAGAGATCTAAGATTCTATAGATAGGATAAGGATAGCTTAAGGACCTATAACAGACGAAAACTAATAGAGTAGGGCAGTAGCTTAGTTTAAAGACATATAAATAAGCTTAGGATAGAGTTTCCCATAGGCATCAAATTCTTAAGATAAGATAGATAAAATTTAAGATTCTTAAGACGAGATAAGAACACTATGGATGCCTAGTTAGACTAAGGCGGGAGCTAAGCTTAAGTTAGAAGTAAGCTTAGGATTAAAGAATTTAAGGGACTAAGAATTTAGAGTATAAATAAGGACACCTATAGGTAAGAGGTAAGGAGCTTCTTTATAGATTAGAGAATCTGTAATTTAGGTAGTAGTTAGACTAGGAGATAGATATATGGACCTAGAGGACTTACTAGTTAAATATAGTGTTTAGCCTAAAGATCGAAAAGTTAATACTAAGATTAAGAAGTATAAAGACTTTAAGGATCTACTTATAAGACGCGAAAGAAAAGAAACTATGGAGGAATTTAGAGCGAGAATTACCTTATAGTAAGAGCAGAAACTAAATAAGAGATCTAGTCTGCTAGGTTATATAAGGGACAGAGCGCTAGTACAAAGAATTACTAATAGGCTAAGAGTAGGTATACTAAGAGCTAAGTGGCTTACCGAACTGGAATAAGAAGAGGATTTAAGAATCCTAACTAGATTTAAGGAACAACACATAAAGGGCTGTCACAACGCAGCAATAAGAAGATACTTCCTTACGGATAAAGCGTATATACTTAAGCAGCTGTACTAAAAGTGGTATAGGCAGCAACACAACGACGAGTAGGAAGATTTCTATATATAGTTAAATAAAAAAGTTGTCTAAGACCACCCAATTACGGAAAAGGCTATAACTTATATTAAAGGGGCCTTAATTATAACGTTAAAAGATCTAGAGGAGTAATTAGAGGACTAGAGAAGCAAGAGATAAATCTTAGTACCTACAAATAAAGTCGCGACGCTTAGATCAACATAAGAAAGGTTTAAACTTAAGGATAAAGACAAGCTAAAAGTTAACCTAAGATACTAAGCATATTATATACTATTATGGATAGCATGCGTGGATAATATGTATAGCATGTATAGGATACCAAAGGATAAGAATCGGAAGTATCTAATAAGAATATATTAGATGACGGATAAAGCGAAATACTGAAACGCTAAGTATATATATAGCTAGCACCTAGTAGAAGTTTAAGAATAAGGGGACTTAATACTTTAACTAGGAAGATTCCTTACGGAAGAATGCCTAGATGGATAATAGTGGTGGGAATGTCTAGAGAATACCTATCTATAGTATATTAAAGATAAAAAGCAAACTAAGTATTAGCCTAAGTTAGACCAAGTATAAACAGGATCTAGTAGCTATTAGTTAGGAAAAGTAGAGGCCCATAGAACTAGAGGGAGCCAGTAGTAAAGCCTTAGACCCTTAAAGGAATTTAAGGAAGACACCTAAATTTATAAGTTAAATAGTAAGATTAACAGTTTAAAGCACTAATAGATAGTAGAGTAATAAGGAACTATATTTTACTAGCAGTAGTTAAAAGAATAGGATTACTACACAGGAGAAAGGAGCACCTATATTTATTAGTAACAATTTTAGGAGATCTAATAGCCTATAGAGATGGTATTATTAATCTTAAAATAGGACCTATTTAGTTAACTATTAAAGGAAGATAAATTCGGATGTCTTTTAATATCCTACTATTAGGGAAGGATAAGGCGATACTAGGGATGCCTTAGTTATAGGAGTATAATTTAAAGTTTAATTGGGTTATAGGTCAGGTCAATATTAGAGATACTTAACGCCGTAAGATGCGATAATAAGCTAAGTTAGTATAGTACTAAGTAGGAGCGACCTATAAAGAAATAGAAAAAGGGCTAAGCTATATACCAAAGAGATACTATAAGTATGGTAAGAAACTATGGTCACTAGAAAGTGAAAAGCTATTAAAGTATATAGTATGGGACTATAAGATAGAATTAAAACTAGGAATAAGTCTAAGGTTTTTTCTAATCTATAAGCTTACCGAAGAAGAAGGTAAAGCATTAAAAGAGTTTATCTAGGAGAACTTATAAAAGGGATATATTAGACTATCGCAATTATTAGCGGGTTATCTAGTACTATTTATACTAAAGAAGAATGGTAAGCTAAGGCTGTATATTAACTATAAATAGTTAAACAGCATTACCAGAAAGGATAGATATCCTTTACCCTTAATTAGCGAAATCTAAGACAGAATAGGTAACGCGTAAATCTTTATAAAGATAGATCTAAGATAGGCGTACCATTAGATTAGAATTAAGGAAGGCGACGAATAAAAGGCAGCCTTTAGGTCAAAGGAAGGACTATATAAACTATTAGTTATGCAATTCGGGCTTATAAACGCACTAGCAATGTTCCAGAAGCGAATTAATAATGTATTAAAAGAACACTTGGATGAATTTGTTATGGTATACCTTAATAATATTATTATCTACTTAATAACTAAGGAAGAACACGGGGAATATGTTAAATGGGTCTTAAAGAGACTATAAGAAGAATAGATACTAGTAGCAATTAAGAAATGCGAGTTCTTTACTAGGAAGATAGATTTCGTTAGATTTATTATTAAACTAGGCTAACTTAGTATAGATCCGAAGAAGATCGAGGTTATAGTAAATTGGCAAGAACTAGAAAACGTTACGTAGTTAAGATCGTTTCTAGGGTTTTGTAATTACTATAGAAGGTTTATAGCGTAATGGTTAAAGGACATTAAGCTATTTACGCGGTTAATAAAGAAAGAAGAACTATAGGCATAGGGAAAGGAATAATAAGAACTATTTAAGGAAGTTAAAAGGTTATTTACCTAGGAGCCAGTTCTTAAGATCTATTAACTAGGATTAGAGACGGTTGTTAAGATAAATGCATTAGACTTTATACTAGGGGTATACTTTATATAAAAGCATCCAGATAGATAGCACCTAGTAGCATATTATAGTCGGAAGATAATACTACTAGAGTTAAACTATAACATCTATAATAAGGAGTTATTAGGTATAGTTACAGTACTAAAGAAATAGAGAGCATTCTTATAAGGCACAGAAAAACTATTTATAGTTAAAACGGATTATAAGAACCTAATAGGATTCCTAATAATAAAGGAACTTAACTAAAAATAGGTTAGATAGGCAGAGATGCTTATAGAATACCATTTTGAGATTTAGTACACTAAGGGTACAGATAATATAAGAGTAGACGCTCTAAGTTAAAAAGCTAAACTATAAAATAACGAGAAGCTATTAGGGGCTTTATTGCGAAAAGATATAGATGGATTAATTAGGTATAATTATCTAAAAATTACAGCAACTTAGGAGGAACTAGAGAAGGTTTATAAGTTACTAGAAAGCTTTTAGGTATAAAGAATTCTAAAAGCATAACTAGAAGATCTATAGTTGGATATATACGAAAACCAAGAAGTAAAGTATATCCTAAGAAGCATAGCAGAGCAATTTATAGAAGATTTCTATAAAGGACTAATTTAAGGACATAATGGAGCTATAGGCTTAGTGTTAAGACTCTAAGAGGAGTATATTATTAACGGAATTTAAAGGATAGCTAGAAAGGTCATTAAGGAGTATTTAGATTGTTAAAGAAATAAACTAATAAGGTATAAGCCGTATAGAGGGCTACAACCTGTTAAAATACTAGAGAGACTATAGGAGGTCATATTATGGGACTTTATTATTAAGTTACTAAAATTAAGAGATTCTATTACCGGACAAGATTATAATGCGATTTTAGTAATAGTAGACAAGCTTATAAAGTAGGGATACTTTATAGCATGTATAGAAGAAATATTAGCAGAAGATATTGCTAGAATCTATATTAAAGAAGTGTTTATAAGGCATAAAGCACTAAGTAAAATTATATTAGATAGAGATCTAAAATTTATAGCAGTATTTTAGGAGGTATTCTTAGCAGAGCGAGGAGTTTAAGTAATAACTTCCACTGTATATTATCCGCAGATAGACAGTTAAATAGAAAGATTAAACTAGACACTAGAACAGTATTTAAGACACTATATTAATTACGCATAGAATAATTGGGTATCACTATTACTAGTTATATAGTTTGTATACAATATAACACTATAAAAAGGAATGGGTATATTACTATTTAAGGCGAATTACGGATATAAGCTAAGAATATCGCTATTGCCACGATAAGTAAAGAAGATAAGTAGCACAGCTAAGTAAAGGATAGAGACATTAATAAATCTTTATAAGAACCTTATGGAAATAGCTAAGGTAGTATAGTAAAGAATAAAGAAATACTATAATGCTAAGAGATCTAAGGGACCAGATCTTAAGGAGGGAGATAAAGTATGGCTACTATATAAAAATTTTAAGAGTTAACGACTAAATAAGAAGTTAGACCACGTTAGACTAGGACCTTTTAAAATTAGTTAGAGGATTTTACTAATTATATTTAAGTTAAACCTATTAGCCAAGATAAAGATCTACCCTATATAATATATCGCAATATTAGAGCTAGTATACGGGAATATTAAGCCACTAGTTTATAAAGCAGACACGTATAGAGAATAAGAAGAAGATAAATAGTAAGTTTTAAAGATCGTTAGTTATAAGGACGTTAACGATAAAACATAGTATAAAGTTAAGTAGATAGGCTATAATAAGACTACCTGGGAACTACTAGAAAATTTAAAGAACGCTATAGGAAAGGTATAGGAGTATTAGAAGAGAATAGGTTAGGTAATATTAAAGAAGGATTACTAAAGAATAAGTTACCTAAGGGGGACCTAGGAAGAGCAATTGCCGAACTACTCGAAGTTATTTTCTTTGCTATTAGAAGAGAATTTATTCTTTTATTACTAAGTTCCTACAGACCTTATTTTATAAGTTTCCACTCCTTAAAATAAACCTTCTTATAAACCTTTTTAAGGCGAAGAAGACGAGCAGATGCTGTAATTTAAGCGTTTAGGGCTTTCTGCTCCGTATTATAAGAACGTTTTAGCTTAGCTAGGGCTTATAATAACTTACTATTAAGTTTCATAGCAGTAGATTAAATATAAGACCCTATAATAAATTACTTAGGGAACTTAATAACTATTAAGAGTTATAGGATGCGTATACTTAGCGTTAGAGGAAGAGTAAACGTCGTAAGACAAATAAATATTTGCTTTAGTACACTCTAAACAAAAAGAGGGTTACTAGGATAAAGGACTCGCCAGCGCAATATAAACTAATCCCTCTTTTGCATAACGAGAATACGGAGATGGTATAATTTCACTTAGTAATAGTATTGCAGTAATAGTGCGGGCACGTCGTTGCGCGTATAAAGAAGAAGAGGCTTTAGGTATTATAAGTAATGATATTAACTAAATTAATTAGACGGACATTATACCTCTAGTAAACGACTTAGAGATACTTGGAATCTTTAAGGACGAAGATAAAAAGGAGGGAGATAGTGTTACGGACGCTTTAAGTATAATATTACAACTACTTAGAGAAGAGTTGGAAGAAGCTAGTTAGTTAATACAAGCACGGTCTAGGATAGAGCCGGTAGAACTATATAATAAGAAATAGTAGTATAAGTTACATAATATACTACGTAAGGAACGTAGAGAATGAACGGAACGTACCTTATGTACCTCACGTATATTACGTATAAGAAGGATTTTATAGGAGTACGGTCGTGTATTTAAAGGACCTTAGTCCCTACCTAGATAGTTCCTTCCTTATAATAATTCTCAGAATATAATTAGAGTTAATCTATTGGGCAACTACTCCACTAGTTATTATTACGTTGTTGACTTTACGTATCACCTACACACCTAGCCCAATAACAGGACCTATTATAGTACTTACTATAAGGTTCCGTTATACTAGTTTAACGTAGTCTAACTTCTTACTTAGTTGTCAACTCTTGAAATTTTTATATAGTAGCTACACTTTATCTCCCTCCTTAATATCTAGTCCCTTAGATCTCTTAGCATTATAGTACCTTTTTATTTTTTCTTATACTTTCTTTACTAATTCTATAAGGTCTATATAAAGATTTATTAACATCTTTATTCTTTCTTTAGCTATACTACTCGTTTTCTTCGCTTATTATAGTAATAATAATATTTTTAGCTTATACCCGTAATTTGCCTTAAATAGTAATATACCTATTCCTTCTTAAGGTGTTGCATTATACGTAAACTATATAACTAGTAATAGTAATACCTAATTATTCTATATATAATTGATATAATGCCTTAAATACTACTCTAGTGTCTAATTTAATCTTTCCGTTTAACTGTCTGTCTGCGGATAATATATAGTAGAAGTTACTACTTAAACTCCTTACTCTACTAAGAACACTTCCTAAAATACTGCTATAAATCTTAAATCTCTATCTAATATAATCTTACTTAGTGCTCTATATCTTATAAATACTTCTTTAATATAGATTCTAGCGACATCTTCCGCTAATATTTCTTCTATATATGCTATAAAGTATCCCTACTTTATAAGCTTATCTACTATTACTAAGATTATATTATAATCTTATCCAGTAATAAGATCTCTTAATTTTAGTAACTTAATAATAAAGTCCTATAATATAACCTCCTATAGTCTCTCCGGTATCTTAATAGGTTATAGCCCTCTATATAGCTTATACCTTATTAGTTTATTCCTTTAGCAATCTAGACACTCTTTTATTACTTTTCTTATAATATTCCAAATTCTATTAATAATATACTCCTCCTAGAGTCTTAATACTAAACCTATAGCTCTATTATATCCTTAAGTTAATCCTTTATAGAACTCCTTTATAAATTACTCTGCTATGCTTCTTAGGATATACTTTACTTCTTAATTTTCGTATATATCCGTCCGTAAATCCCCTAGTTATACTTCTAGAATTCTTTATACCTAAAAGCTCTCTAGTATCTTATAGACCCTTTCTAGTTCTTTCTATATTACCATAATTTTCGGGTAATTATACCTAATTAATCCGTCTATATCCTTTCGCAGTAAAGCCCCTAATAGCTTTTTATTATTATATAGTTTAGCTTTACAGCTTAAAGTATCTACCCGCGTGTTGTCTATACCCTTAGTATACTAAATCTTAAAATAGTATTCTATAAGTATCTCTGCCTATTTAACCTATCTTTAGTTAAGTTCCTTTGTTATTAGGAATTCTATTAGGTTCTTATAATCTGTTTTAACTATAAATAGTTTCTCTATACCTTATAAGAATGCTCTCTATTTCTTTAATGCTGTAACTATACCTAATAACTCTTTATTATAGATATTATAGTTTAATTCTAGTAGTGTTATCTTTTAACTATAGTATACTACTAGGTGCCATCTATCTTAATATCTTTATATAAAGTATACCCCTAGTGTATAGTCTAATGTATTTATTTTTATAACCGTTTTTAGTTCTAGTTAATAGATCTTAAGAACTAGCTCCTAGGTAAACAACTTTTTAACTTTCTTAAAGAGTTCTTACTGTTCCTCTCCCTATACCCATAGTTCCTCTTTCTTTATTAATCGCGTAAATGGTTTAATATCCTTTAACTATTACGCTATAAACCTTCTACAGTAATTACAAAACCCTAGAAATAACCTTAACTATATAACATTCTCTAGTTCCTGCCAATTTACTATAGCCTCGATCTTCTTTAGATCTATACTAAGTTAGCCTAGTTTAATAATAAATCTAACAAAATCGGTCTTTTTAGTAAAGAACTTGTATTTTTTAATTGCTACTAGTATCTATTCTTCTTATAGTTTCCTTAAGACCTATTTAACGTATTCCCCGTGTTCTTCCTTAGTTATTAAGTAGATTATAATATTATTAAGGTATGCTATAACAAATTCATCTAAGTATTCTCCTAATATATTGTTAATACGCTTCTAGAACGTCGCTAGTGCGTTTATAAGCCCGAATTATATAACTAATAGTTTATATAGTCCTTTCTTTAACCTAAAGGCTGCCTTCTATTTGTCGCCTTCCTTAATTCTAATCTAATGGTACGCCTATCTTAGATTTATCTTTATAAAGATTTACGCATTACCTATCCTGTTTTAAATTTCGCTAATTAAGGGTAAAGGATACTTATCCTTCCTAGTAATGCTATTTAACTATTTATAGTTAATACACAGCCTTAATTTACCATTTTTCTTTAGTATAAATAGTACTGGATAACCCGCTAATAACTATAATAGTCTAATATATCCCTTTTATAAGTTTTTTTAGATAAACTCTTTTAGTGCTCTACCTTTCTCTTCGGTAAACTTATAGATTAAAAAAAACTTTAGATTTATTTTTAGTTCCAATTCTATCTTATAGTCCTATACTATCCCTTCCCACGTTGTTTTGTGTACACAGCTATCGATAAAAATCCGGCCAATAAGAGGCTCTTAATTAGCCCTCTGTAGTAAGGACTGGGTATAGTATTCCTATACTTAGCGCTAAGCTGTGGACGTTAATATAGGAAGGGATATAATCTAACAGCTTCTCACTTTCTAGTAACTATAGTTTCTTACTATACTTATAGTATCTCTTTAGTATATAACTTAAGCCTCGCTCAGTCTCTTTATATATTACTCTAACTTAGTACTATACTAACTTAGCTTATTATTATATTTTATGGCGTTAAGTATTTCTAATAATAATAATAATAATTCATTGCTTAACATCCGATTTAGATCCCTATTAGGCCCACGCGGACTACTTCTTATATATATATAGGGAGAAAACTCTATTTAAGAAAACCCTATAATCCATCTCCCCGCCTTTTAGGACTCGCCTATAAAGCGCCTATAAGGCGCCTATAAGTTACCTATAGTGCTCCTACTACCTTACTTTTTAACCTCCTTAGGAACTACTGCTGCCGTAACAAGCTTACGGACACGCTAGTATTATAAACTTTACTCTACTACTATAGAGTCATTAGGGGGCGCCCATTACTCGCCCCCCTACCCTTTATTACCATTTCCCTTGCAACCTAGAACTAGTTTAGTACATTTTAGCTAATAAGCCACTGGGTAACCGCCTGAAGGCCTTTTTATATTAAGAGCAGTGTATTATAGTTCTTTGTACTAGCTACTAAAAGCATTACTTCTTAGTTAGTGTATAAGGGGCATAACAGTATTACATGTTTTAGTGTCTGTCTTAGCCAGCTATATTTGCATCTTAGGCTACCTACTAGAACACCTACCTAGTAGAGCCAGTCTTTTAGTCCTATTATTCCTGTTCTTAAGAGTGTCGCTATTATATTTTCTGCCTTCGTTAGGCCTTCTTAGAGCCCTAGAGTGTTTACCCCCTATAGCGTTAACTATGCTACGGCTTAGGTTTCTCTTGCCTTAGTTAGCCTCTATACCTTCGACTCCTATACGCCTCTCCAGCGTTAGTCTAACCAGTATTGCATTATAGTAGATAGTTTCCTAGCGTTCTTTTATGCTCTACTTTGGCTCCTTTCTCTCTCTTACTATTATCTTTACTGGCCTCTTATACGTCTTCCTTCCTCCTCTATATGGGCCTAGGCCCTAAAGCAGCACCATTTTTCTTCTACTTTTTTTACCTGTTTCTCTAATATGTCTTCCCTACTTTAGGGTTATTAGTTTGTTCTCCTACAGGGCGCCCTAAAGTCCCTCTATAGTTTGTTTAGGCGTGTCTTAATATACTTTATAATATTAGAGTTGCGTTTATTTTAGGCCCTTTATATTACAGCGGCTTTAATATATAGTTATAGGGGGGGAATATTGGCTTCCTTCTTAAGAAGTGCTGTGGCCGTTCGCTTATATCCGCCTATTATACTCTAGAGGCAGGCTATTTAGACCTTTTAGAGTGATTTAAGGAGTGACTTAGGGGGGCCTTTCTTAGATTCTCTAATGGCCCAAATACTGGACCTATACGTCATGGTTAGCCGGACAACTGCTATATATAGTAGGCGTAACCTCTAGAAGCATAGGCCCTATATAGAATTAACAATCCTAGATAATGCGATATACTATGCTTAACCCTTACGGGCCGCTTATACCGCATATACGCTCCATTAGAGCTTACTATCTACCTATACTCCTAATACCCTTAGGCCCTAAACTAGAAGTATTTCTAATATTAACCTAACCTATAATCTAATCGATCTTTAGATTATATTCCTATAACTAAGGCATTTCTAATACTGCCTTATCCCGTCCTAATAGTAGGATATTAAAAGATATCTTAATTTATCTCCCTTTAATAGTTATCTAAATAGGTCCTATTTTAAGATTAATAATCCCTCCTCTATAGGCTATTAGATCTCCTAAAATTGTAACTAATAGGTAAGATTGTTCCTTCTATCTATAAGGTAATCCCATTTTCTTAACTACTACTAGTAAGATATGGTTTCGCGTTACTTTACTATCTATTAGCGCTTTAAACTACTAATCTTACTATTTAACTCGTAAATTTAGGTATTGTCCTTAAATTCCTTTAAGGGTCTAAGGGTCTACTACTAGCTCCCTTTAGTCCCGTAGGCCTTTGCTTTTCCTAACTATTAGCTACTTAATCCTTATATACTTAGCTTACTCTTTAGCTAATACCTAGTTCGCTTCTTATCTTTAATATACTATAAACACGTATTCTTTAGGTATTCCCACCACTATCGTTTATCTAGATATTCTTCCGTAAGGAATCTTCCTGGCTAAAGTATTAAGTCCCCTTCTTCTTAGGTTTCCGCTAGATGCCAGCTATATATATACTTAGCATTCCTATATTATTACTTATCTATTATCTAATATATTCTTATAGGGTATTTCTAATTCTTTTTCTTTAGATTTTTATGCATTTTATATATATCGTCTATGTATATAATCTATAATAGCGTATAGTATACTAAGTGCTTTAGGTTAACTCTTAGTTTATCTCTATCTTTAAGTTTAAACCTCTATTATGCTAATCTAAATATTATAACTTTATTCGCTAGTACTGAGATACGCCTTTTATTTCTTTAGTCCTCTAATTATTCCTTTAGATCCTTTAATGTTATAATTAAGGCTCTTTTAATATAAGTTATAGCCTTCTCTATAATCGGGTAGTCTTAAATAACTTTTTCATCCAACTATATATAGAAATCTTCCTACTTATTATTATGTCGCTATCTATACCACTTTTAGTATAGCTGCTAGAGTATATACGGTTTATCCGTAAGGAAGTATCTTCTTATTACTATATTATAACAGCCCTTTATATGTCGTTCTTTAAACCTAATAGGGATCCCTAAATCCTCTTCATCTTCCAGTTTAGTAAGCCACTTAGCTCTTAGTATACCTACTCTAAGCCTATTAGTAATTCTTTATACTAATACTCTATCCCTTATATATCCTAATATACTAGATCTCTTATTTAGTTTCTACTCTTATTATATAATAATTCTTTATCTAAATTCTTCTATAGTTTCCTTTAGTTTATATCTTACTAATAAATCCTTAAAGTCTTCTTACTTCTTAATCTTAGTATTAATTTTTCAATCTTTAGGTTAAATACTGCGTTCTACTAGTAAGTCCTCTAGGTCTATATATCTATCTCCTAGTCTAGTTACTATTTATATTGCAGATTCCCTAATCTATAAAGAGGCTCCTTGCCTTTCGCTTGCGGGTGTCCTAATTCGTACTCCAAATTTTTAGTCCCTTAGATTCTTTAATCCTAAGCTTACTTCTAACTTAAGCTTAGCTCCTACCTTAGTCTAACTAGGCCTACTTAGTGTTCTTATCTTATTTTAAGAATCTTAAATCTCACTTATCTCATCTTAAGAATCTTATACCTTTAGGAAACTTCGTCCTAAGCTTATTCATATATCACTAAACTAAGCTATTACTCTGCTCCATCGGTTATTGTCCATTATAGGTCCTTAAGCTTACCTCATCTTATCTTAAGAATCTTAGTTATCTCTTATCTTATCTTAAGAATCTTAAGCCTATAGCCTCTTGCCTTTATTAAGTGCCAAAGTAGTTTACTATTTTACTTCTCTTACGTCTTATAAAGCGATAGACATTATATCTAGTAGGGTCTTAATCCCTACTAATATTCCCTATTCTATAGTAAAATTATTCTCTACCTCTAGTATAACATCTCTAATAGCTACGTATTCCCAGTAAACCGCTCTTATTACCTTATTGTTATAAAATATTTCGCCTACATTAAATTTATTATCCTTAATATCCGATCTACAAACTAGTTTATTAGTTCCTTTACACTCCGCTAAGTATAGCTCTTATAGCTAATAACTTATACTATACTTAGCGTCCTTATAAATTCGGCATGCGTTATTATAATAAAACGCAAAACTTTTAATTAAACATTCCTTTATTCCTCATAGTATATTATTATCCCTCTATACGTATATATCGTCTACTATTAGTCTAGTTCCCTTTATTATATAGTACTTTTAACCATCTTTACAATCCCTTACAAAATGACCTTATTTTCCGCAATTTATATAAGCTCCCTCTCTAAACTATTTTTCTTACTATAGAGTCTACCTAAACGTCTTCTACTACTAAGATCCCTAGTTTAGCCTCTACTTCTTAGACCTTTAATTACTTAATCCTTATCCTCTAGGTTTCTACGGTTTCTTACTTTATCTCTTATAGGCTTCCTTAGTACCACTTAGGTTTATTAGCTCTACGCCATACCATAGTTTTTAACTTAGCTTTAGTTGTTGCGTACTCTGCGCCTTATATAACTATAAAACTCTATCCTAACCTCTCTTGGCTTATTCCCTTTAGTAAATCTAATTATTAATTTTAATCGCTTAATCTATTAGTTCTCTTAGGGTATCCGTATCTTCTATTAGGATAATCACGTCCTAAACTTTAGCCTTAAGTCCTTATTTATACTATGCTATAAGCGCCCTATTATTCTACTTAACTTATATCGCTAACGTCTGGAACTATATAGTATACTTAATTACTAAAGTTCATTACATAATATTCTGGAGTTTTTTTTCTACTATAGTTGTTAATTCTAGGTCTCCAAATATTTGCGTAAGTCGCTCTATAAACCCTTCCTAGCTTAAGAATATAAATCGCATATCTTAATTAGTAGTCGTCATTCCGTTTACCTATATTTCCGTAAGGTAAGGCTTAAACTACTTAAGTGCTCTTCCTAACAGGAATAGTCCTGCATAGGCTATTTAATCCATAGATATTAGTAGTTTTGCCCCTTCTTATATAACCTTAAAGTGCATTTGCGTAAGAAATCCCTTAAGTTTAAACTTTTCGCCTAAGTACCTTTTAATTAATGGTAATTTGATCTTTACCGCTCTAATCCTATTAAGCCTATTTTCTAACATTACATTATTTTCTGTTAGCTAGTTAACTATCTCTTATAGTTATCCAACCGTTACAGGTTACTGTAAGTCAGTGTCTGCTATACTAGTGTCGTTACCTAACCTCAAAGTAGTTGCCGCCGTTAATAGCGTTGTGGTAGCTGCTTTTAGTAGTATATTATCCGACTTACTGTATTTAATACCATAACTAGGTAGTAATTATATAACGGAACCTTATAGCAAGAACTACAATAGGTCCTATTATTAGGCTAGGTGTGTAGGAAATGTAAATATAGTAGTTAACAATAATAATAACTAGTAGAGTAGTTGCCTAACAGATTAACTCTAATTATATTCTAAGAATTACTACAAGGAAGGAACTATCTAGGTAGGGACTAAGGGTCCTTAAATACACAACCGTACTCCTATAAAATCCTTCTTATACATAATATACGTCTTATACGTAAGGTATATAAGTTCCTCTTGTTCCTCTTATTTAATACGTAGCATATTATATAACCTTAGTTACCATTCCTCGTTATATAGTTCTACCGGCTCTATCCTAGACCGTGCTCTAATTAACCAACTAGCTTCCTCCGACTTTTCTCCAAGTAGTCGTAATATTGTACTTAAAGCGTCCGTAACAAGGGGGACCTAAAAAGAGCAGTTGCCGAGCTACTTAGATTTATTTCCTTCTCTATTAAAGAAGAATCCGTTCTTTTATTACTAAGTTCCTATAAACCCTATTTTACTAGTTTCTACTCCTTAAAACAAACCTTTTTATAAACCTTCTTAAGATAGATTAACTAAGCGGACGCCGTAAGACGAGATTTAAGAGCCCGTTGCTAAGCATTAGCAGCCTCTTATTCCGCATTATAAGAACGGTATAACTCCACTAGAGTAATAGATAGTTTATTATCTAGCTATATAGCAGTAGATTAAATATAAGACCCTAAAACAAATTAATTAGGGAACTAGATAACTATTAAAAATAATAAGTCGCGTATATTTAGTATTAGAGATAAAGCGAACGTCACAGGACAAATAAATATTCGCTTTAGTACACTCTAAACAAGAAAACGGTTATTGCGAAAATAGGTTTACTAACGTAATATAAACTAACCCCTCTTTTAAGTAATAAGAATATGGAGACGATATAATCTTACTAAGGGACAATATTATAGCAATAGTGCGATTACAACAAACGGTTAAAGAGGAAGAAATTACTTTAGGTATAATAAGTAATAATATTAACCAAATTAATTAAACGGACATTATACCTTTAGTAAATAACTTAAAAATATTTTAAATCTTTAAGAATAAAGATAAAAAGGAGGGAGATAGTGTTACGGACGCTTTAAGTACAATATTATAACTACTTAAAGAGGAGTTAGAAGAAGCTAGTTAGTTAATATAAGTATAGTTTAAAATAGAGCCGATAGAGCTATATAACGAGGAATGGTAACTAAGGTTATATAATATAATCTATAACAGAGCAGACAAAGCACACGTATATTATGTATAAGAAGGATTTTATAGGAGTACGGTTGTATATTTAAGGACCCTTAGTCCCTACCTAGATAGTTCCTTCCTTATAGTAATTCTTAAAATATAATTAGAGTTAATCTATTAGGCAACCACTCCACTAGTTATTATTACTTTATTGACTTTTATACTTATATTACCTATATACCTAGCCTAATAACAGAACCCATCGTAGTTCCTACTATAAGGTTCCGTTACACTCTATATATAAAAGCGGGATAAATAGTAACGTAGACAACGTCTAAATCGCATAGATTTGACCGGTATAGAAAAGAACGTATTAATAGGATATAAGGGATAACCTCTAAAAAATATAATAGGAGCTAAAAGGGGTAATAATAACGCTAGTACCCTAGAAGTTCCTAAAGTTATATACGCCCCTATTATTAGGCAACCCCCCTACTATAAATATTACCGTAATTAGCGCTATAGCGTTTTACTTTAATATATACTAGAAGGATAATAAGGTTTTTATAATAAGCCTATATAAGATTAACCAAATTATTAATAATAGAGAGGAAATGCTAGCTAAGGAAACTAACGAGAAACTAATTAAACGCCTTCTTTTTACTATTTATACAGACTATAAAGATATATTCTTAAAGGCGGCCTTAAATAAGTTACCCCCCTACTAGATATATAATTATAAGATTTAATTAGAAGCTAATAACTCGCTAGGCTATAGCCCCCTCTATTATTAATTAATGGATAAGCTAAAAGTAATAAAGTAGTACTTAATTAATAATCTGGATAAAGGGTTTATTAAGCTAAGTTAAGCCCCTTTTACTTCCCCTATTCTATTTATTAAAAAGCCTAATAAAGGCCTTTATTTTTATATTAACTATTAAGAGCTAAACGCTATTACTTAAAAGGACTAGTATCCTATTCCTTTAATTAATAAAACCCTTATACGTCTAAGCTAGGCAAAGATCTTTACTAAACTTAATATCCGCTAAGCTTTCTACTAAATTAGGATAGACACTATATTTAAAGATTTAATAATATTCTGTACCCGTTATAGTTCCTATAAATATAAAGTTCTTCCTTTTAGACTAATAAATGGACTAGCTACGTACCAAAGGTATATAAATAATGTTCTTTTTAATTACCTTAATAAATTCTATATGGTATACCTAGACGACATTCTTATATACTTAGAAGACGAACTTAAGCATTAAGTTTATATTAAGAAGGTCCTAGAGAGACTACAAAACGCGGGCTTATAAGTTAATATTAAGAAATGCGAGTTTAGGGTAAAATGTATAAAATACCTCGGGTTTATTATAACTATAGAAAGAATTAAGGTTACCCCTAAGAAGGTAAAGATAATCCGTAACTAAAAGCCCCTTTATATAGTAAAAGGAATCCAATCCTTCCTTAGCTTTTATAACTTCTACCGCTAGTTTATCTATAACTATAGAATTATAGTAAAACCTCTTATATAACTAACTAGGAAGAATACGCCTTTTATCTTTAATAATAACTATATAAAAGCCTTTAAAGAGATAAAGAATTAGCTTATCTCTTCCCTAATTTTTTATTACTATAACCTAGACCTTAAATTAATGCTAGAAACGGACGCCTTTAATAGGGTTATAGCGGGAATCCTATTATAGTTATATCTAGATAGCGAATAGTACCCTATAGCTTTCTTCTTAAAGATAATAGACCCGGCTAAGTATAACTATAAAGTATATAATAAAGAAATGCTAGCTATTATTTAATTACTCTCCTAATAGCGCGCAGAGCTTAAAGGTATAAACTCCTAGATTAAGATATATATAGATTATAAAGCCTTAAAGTACTTTATAACTATAAAGTAGCTTACTAGATAATAAGCCTAATAGGCTAAAATACTCTCCTAATTCTTCTTTATAATTATATATTATTCTAGCAAGTAAAACTTTAAGGCTAATACCCTAACTTAAAGAAAATAAGACGTAGGACCTTAGGATAAGCTAAAGACCCAATATTAGACGCGCGCCCTCCTCTATCTAGAATAGCTCGATCTACGGATCCTTAAGGAGCTAGACCCCTAGTAAAACGAGCTAGTACTAATAAAGAAGTCTTTAAATAAGCTAATAGGGCTAATTAACTACCTCCTAACTGTAAACCGCATGGCTAATACCCTAAGGGCCCTCCGCGAATAAGCTATAAAAGAAACCCCTAATTTTAAGACGGAGGAAGGATTGCTCCTATACTAGGAGCGGCTTATAGTCCCTAACGTTAATAATTTATAGACTAAATTAATCCGCGAAGCTTATTACTAAGTCTTTATAGCACACCCTAGTAAGAATAAAACCTATAAAATTATTAACTGCCGCTACTATTAGCTAAGAATAGTTGCGGATATTAATTAATATATATAGAACTATAAAGACTACCGGAGAGCTATAATCCCATAGGATAAAACCCTAAGACTATTTAAGCCACTCCTAATACTAGAGCGCCCTTAGTAGTATATTTTTATAGACTTTTATAAACTACCTAGGGACCGTAACGGATACGATATAGTTATAGTTATAGTTAA
>Ga0307515_10005924_pt1 | contig 24652 bp, 9 predicted proteins | sample 17_EM_MG_FD_194513 | JGI IMG/M metagenome (GOLD analysis project Ga0307515, IMG submission 194513) | Populus trichocarpa ectomycorrhiza microbial communities from riparian zone in the Pacific Northwest, United States - 17_EM | ecosystem: Host-associated > Plants > Roots > Unclassified | place... | reverse complement strand
CCCACTGCTAAGCTCTCTATATTTATTAATAAATTATTTATAAATAATAAAGATTTTAGCTTCTAGCTAGGATATAAGATTATTATTATAAATAAATCTACCAGAGAGAATAACTTTATAATCTATAGTAATTTTATCTATTAGAGCTTAATTAAGAGTAAGCGTATTACTTAAAGCATTCTAGCGTTAGAAATATATAGAATAGTTAGCGGGGTTAATATAACAATTGTAATTAGAACTACCCTAAAGATAATTATAGATTAACTCGGACTTCCCGCTATCCCTATAGTCGTATATACTAACTTATACTCCCTTTATAAGTGTTTAGTTAAGCTTAGTACTATAAAGAAGAAGCGCCTTATAATTAATATTATAGTACTTTAGCAATCCTATAAATAGCAAAAACTCTTTAAGATTTAATAGATTAATAGCTAAGATAACTTAGTAGATATAATAATAAAGGCAAACCTAAATAAGGCTCTAGAAATATTTCTTAATACAAATACTCTATATATACGGGTTAAAGGTTAGGTTAAAAGGAAGTAAGAGTATAACGCTCTACAGACCCTAATTTCAACTAGCTAATTAGGATTTTCTATACCCGGTATAGAAAATCGCGATTAGCTCGCTTACAACTAGCGCCTTAGCGGCCCTAACGCAACATCTACCTATAACCCCTTAACAAGAGAGCACTACGTACTAAGAGGCAAATTTTAGGATAGTAAGACTTATATTATAATAGCAATAGTAAGTAAGGAGGATTTATATTTATTACGCTAGCCAAGCAATATATATATATAAATAGCAACTATAAAAGAAGAGTTGCTAGTGTTAGAAATAAGGCAAGTGGTTATTATATGTTATTATATGCCGCCGTGGCACTAGTGTGATAAGGAGCCTTACTCTCCTTATCCTCCCTTATTCTAATAAATAAGCTTTATTAACCAATATCACTATAACCTACTTAAGTAGTCGTTATTAGTAAGTCACCCTATGTGACTAACAATATTAGAATAGTATATTTAGATATACACGTTATATTTATAGGATAACTAGATTAACTAGCTTATATTTACTAAGTTTACTATAAATAATTCTATTTTAGAAACTATAAAGGTCTCCCTATTCCTAGCTAACTACGGCTAGTATCTATAAATAGGCTTTAAACCCTTTAGTAATATTCCTTACCTAGCTTATTACGCCTAATAAGTTATAAAAGTAAATAAATTTATAAAGAAGATAGAGGAGCTATAATAGTTCCTTATTAATAAGATAATATAGGCCTAATTTGTCTATAAAGCCGTAGTAAATAAAAACTAAACCCTAGTACTAGCTTACTAAATTAGTAACTTTATCTAGCTAGATATAAGAAATCTAAATATAAAATAACCTACTAAGAAACTTAACTAGAAGAACGCTAGCCCTTATAAGATTAAGAAGGTTGTCTCTTCTTACGCCTACTAACTAAAGCTCCCTAATATAGTTAAAATCCACCCCGTATTCTATATGTTAGTCCTTTACCCTACTACCTCTATATTAAACGCCCTACCTAAATAAATATAGGACCCTCCTCTACTAGTTAAAGTAGATAGTAAGAATAAGTACTTTATTAAAAGAATTAATAATATTAAGTATAATAAATAAAAACGCTAATATATATATCTTATAAAATGGAAAGGCTTTACTAAGCCCTTATAGAAACCCGTAAACTCTATAGGACTTATATAAGCTATAAAAGACTTTTATAAACTCTATTTAAAACTACTATAGCCCTACCTTATAGAAGCTTAAGTTTAAGGGGGGGTACTATTATAGGATACCCCTGTAATACCTTATATACATCTACCTATTTCCACTAACTTAGTAACTAAAGACTAACCATAAGACGGCAATCTAATAGCAATCTGCGGTAATTTAACGGTAATCTACCGTGTTTTACTATATTCCACTAAGTTCTACTAAATCCTACTAAGTTCTGCTAGAACTACTACCTAAATTCTATTCTGCTCTATATATTTATTTATTAAATAACTAAGTTTATAATATATACCCTTTCTTCTCGTTTTCCTACCTTCTTTTCTTATATAATATTTTAACCTCCTTATACAGTTTATATATATAGCTTAATAATATCTACCTTGCTATATATTATTGCCGCCTATACTTACTCCATAATATATATTATTTTTTATTATCTTTTTTTAATATATATATTATACTATGTATAATACTAAGTTATTAGCAACTATTAAGTAATAAGAAAACAGTAAGAAAGGCTATAAGAAATAATAGATCCTAACGCCTATCCCTATCCTTTTATAATTTATTTCTATCTTTTTACTCTCTATTATTTATCTACTAAAAGCCTAGTAGGAGTTACCTCCTTTTAAAGATCTTATTACTATTAGCTACTTTTTAAAAGCTATTTTTATTCTATCTAGAAATAGAAAAAGCGCTTCTTTTCTTTTCCTTATATAAAATAACTTCTTTAAAGAGAGAAAAGAGCCTAGTTACCTTTATATTTTCTTTTTTCTCTTCTCTATATAGGCTATAGTCTAGTAGTATATACTTAAAGGTTTATAGAGCATTATATTCCCTAAAGTATTTACCTTCTTTATTATTCCCTATTGTTTTAAAAAAGGATTTAAAGTAACCTTTTTCTAGCTTTAACTAGAAGAAAGCTAATTATAGCTTTTTAGGGTATCTATTCTTAGGGGCTTTAAGAGAAAAGAAATAGCTTCCTCTATAAATCCTAGTATAGTATTTTCCTTTATTCTTATTCTATTGCTAATTATTTTCCTACTATTTTAGTATATTTTCTCTTACTATTCTCCCTATATAGGATAAATATGTATAAGAGGACTATATTTTTCTTCTTAAGAGGCCCTATATAATTACAGCACCTATTATACTAACCGCGTGCTTACGCGGTCGGTACGCCGAGTACGCGTTTACGCGTTCGGTGCACTAACCACCCGCTTACGCGTCTAGTGCACTCCTGAAGCACTGACTAATTAGGGGGAGGTCGTATTAGTATATAGACCACGTAGTCTGCTTTAATATAAGAGACAGTTACCATTATCTAAAAGAGTATACGATACTATATGTATTTCGTGCCCCTAGATCTAACTTACTTATGCTATTAAATTAGTACGAATACTGATTAGTGAGCGCGCACAGATTAGCAATTACTCAACACCTCCTACCAAGCAATTATAACAGCGACCACCCGTTTAAACTCCTAGTACGACCTACTAAAAGGTTAGAAGTCGGGGATTACGGACTTATTACTAACTCTATATACTTATTTAAGTCTTAGTATAGTTTATTAAAAGTTATAGACGCGAATATAGACCTATATGGAACCCCTATCCTTAACCCCCTTAAACCTTAAACCTCTTTAGACCTTTTACGGAAACCTTTTACCCTTTTACGAACTATTACGGACCCGTTAATTAATTTTATGGACCGTTATAAGACCTCCCCCACCCGTTATAAGCTGCTACCACCCGCTACGCACTATACTACACTATATAGTATAGTAGATATCAGTAAGTAAGTTAGTAAAGGTTAAAAGAAGTGGAGATAAGGAGTTAACGTTACGTCTATAAACAACGTTAACAACTATATTAGTTTTAAAATCCTTAAATACAAATACTTTAAGTTTATAAATAACGACCTATAGGAGTAATACTAGGAAGACTTTACGGACTTTACGGAAGCTATTTTTAAAACTTATAACCGTATAGCTACCTATAATTTATAAACCCTTTTACGTTACTAAGGTATATGGTTTAATAAGCGAGTAACTATTATATAAGGAGAACCAAACGGAATAGACTAAAGAGGAAGTCTTAGACCATATTGATACTAATAGATTCTTTACCTCTTGTAAACTTAACGGAATCTTTATAGGACCTTTAATATATATAAATCCACCATTGCCTGGAGAAATAGGACTTTTATTATATATAACATTATATTCGCAGCCTACTTAGCAGCCTAGCTAATAGTAGTATACCCTATAGCAGAACGGTTCTACAGAACATTCTAGGGGAGTAGTTATACTAAAGAAAGAGCTAGATAAGACGTTAAAGGAAGAAACTATTAAGACGTTAGATAAGGACGAGATATAGATAGACTCTAGAAATCGATAGGTAGACTCTAGCGGAAATTAAAACTAAGCGAACAACTAAGAGAAGCTTAACTCTTAAGACGATGATGTAATAGGCCTATAAGCCTTAAAGGATAATCCTCTACCTAACCTTCCTACTCTGTCTACTTAAGCTCCGCCTATATAAGCTCCGTCTATATAAGTCCCATCTATATAAGCTCCGTCCACATAAGCTCCGCTTACGTAACCTCCGTCTATATAAGCTCCGTCTATACATACTCCGCCTACGCAAACTCCGCCTATATAAGCTCCGCCCGTATAAGCCCCGTTTATATAAGCTCCGTCTATATAAGCTTTATTTACGCAAGCTCCGCCTATATAAGCTCCGCCTACGCAAGCTCCGTTAGCTTTATCTTTATTAACTAAAGCTAAGGAGCTACGACAGCCAAGCTTATATAAACCTCTACAACCTACCTAGTAATTACTGCCTACGGTAACTGCCCTTACATTACCTAGCCTTCCTCCTGCCTAGTATCTTTACCCTAGTACTGCCAATACCAAACCTACTAAACCTGCTATAAAGCGTGGCCGAGGACACCCCTAAAAGCACCCTATAACTAAGAACCCCGTAATAAAGAATTACCTAACCTCCACAGACACATCCGTAAGGTAATCTCTACCTATAGATATATCAATTCTAGTATAGGGAAAACCTTTTACAGACTTATAACGCAAGGAGATTAATAGACTACTTAAAAAGGATATTCCTGCGGTTATAACGGAGAGAGACGTTCTATAAGGCGGAAAGGACTTAGTCCTTACGCAATCGCCTACAATTTAATAAGTTAGTTAACGGTCCTCCATTATAACATACAAAGTCTTAAACCCACTAGGTAGTACTTAAGCCTTCACTACAGACCTACAAAACCCGCAAACTAACTTAGATGCCCACTTTACGGACTGCCACTACCGCCAGTAGTACTAAAATCCACCGCCTATACCGCCGTTTCGACCACCCCTTAAGCTTAACCTATATTTAAGAATCTTTTAACTACAACCCGTGCTACCCTACTAGTGCTAAAATCTACCGCCTATACTACTGCTTCGGCCACACACCAGCCAAAAAGCTATGCTATAGCCATGGCTACTTTAACAAAAGCCGTTCTAGTTAAGGTGTATTAGCCCATTAGGCTTATTAAGTAAGCTTACCTAGCTTTACGGAGAGCCTACTAGATTATTACAGACAAGTATAGGGATATTTAAAAGGAACTGGCTTTACAGATGGCCGTAAAAGCTATTAACAACACCGCTGGCCTAGACGGACTAGTACCTACCCTTTTGGTTTACGGAGCCTACCCAAGAATAAGCAACCCAGACCCTCCTACCCTACCTATTACGGATTAAGTAGCTGTAATACGGAAGGCAATAGCCAAATATAGTTAAGCTATAGGTTACCGAACGGGTAAAGAGAAAGGGAGACAAGGAAAATAGTATAAGTAAGTTAGTTAATTACCATATAGTTCGTCTATAGCCCATCGGAAAGCTATATAGTTTACTTTACAACTATAAGCAGAACTTACGGTTTATTTATAGCCTATCAGAAGGCCGTACGGTTCATTTACGGCCTATTAAAAGGCTGTACGGTTTATTTTACAAACCGTAAGCAGGACTTACGGCCAACTTAGAGCACCAGTACCTCGGGAAGGAATTTCCTATCTATTTCTTTTGCATTTTATGGTTTTATTAAAGCAAATTACGGAGGCTATATATAAGCGGTTCTATTTTTAAGTACCGCTAGTATATAATTATAGCACCTACTATACAGAGGAATCTCCTATATATTTCTTATGTTTTACAGTTTTATTTCTTACGTATTTCTTTTATATTTTATAGTTTTATTAAAGTAATTACGGAGGCTGTATATAGGTGGTTTTATTTTCTAAGTACCGCCAATATATAATTACAGCATCTGTCGTACCAACCGCGTGCTTACGCGGTCGGTACGCCGAGTACGCGTTTACGCGTTCGGTACACCAACCACCCGCTTACGCGTCTAGTTCACTCCTGAAGCACTGACTAATCAGGGGGAGGTCGCATTAGTATATAGACCACGTAGTCTGCTTTAATACAAGAGACAGTCACCATCATCCAAAAGAGCATACGATACTATACGTATTTCGTGCCCCTGGATCTGACTCACTCGTGCTATTGAATTAGTACGAACAGGCCCTTTTTAGCTAGCCTATTTGCTATTTTATTTCTATATATTTTTAGATAGCTAGAAACTTAATAAAAGTTAATAGAGATATTTTTACTAGCTAGGTAAGAGCAGCTTTGCGTAATTTTAAAGACTAGTTCTTGCCCTCCTATAAGAGAATTAAGTTATAATCTTTTAATAGGCACCTGGCTATCTATAAAAAGATATACCATTTTCTCTTTTAGTCTTTTTTTATAGGTATTTTAGGGCCCTATAGACTATATAAAGCTCTATATTTATAATTTCTATATAAGGTCCTAGGTTCTAGTTTATTGCGTATTTAACCCTACTTCTCTCTCCTATTTTATATACGGCTACTATACTTAATTTACTATCTTTAGATCTAACTATATAGTATATATCTACTAGGTCCCACTTTAAGGATTTTTGTAAATTTTCTACTAATATTAGATGTTCTTCCCTATAAACCAATAAGACTCCGCGCCAATTTGCCTACGGATACTAACTAGTTGTCTTGACTTGGCCGCCCACCCCTTGTTTTTATTGCTACCCCCTACCCCCCTTGTCTTTCCTATTTCCTACACCTTTCTTATGTATATATAGAGGCTCTAGAGCCACGATTTAATAGACAGAGTCCTCATTCTTTTCTTATAATTGGTGCACGGACTACCGATCGACAGATTCTATTAAGTTTGGGCCCCGCGGCCTCCGCTCTGACTAACATCATTTTATGCTTATTGCCTGTGCTTAATTCTTGATCCTGGTGCCTGGGTTCTGCAGAAAAGATATTATTGCCGCGTGCCATACTCTCGTTGACATCTTTGGAGGTTTGAGTCTCGTTCTCCAACTTTTCCATTCCGCTCAGGTGCGCTATTAGGTAGCGTAGAACCGGGACTATATATGTTCGTAAAATGCAAGTTAGAAGAACTTTAGAAATAAAGTGTCCTAAGATATGTGTGTGAATGTGGGCTTGAGAGGGAAAGATACAGATGGCTAGCACCTAGAGGTGTATACAAGGACCTATGAAGAAGTCGACAGGTTCGCAAGGATCATCACGTCATGCACCATTGGAACAGAGGTGTTGGAGGCACAGCAAAGTGAAACATATTGAAACAAAAGCAGGACGTTGCCCGGGCCTCATCTATGGTATTTCCAGTCTGCAAGGACTGAGAGGCAACCCAAACGTCTCCCCCTTCAATCTCCCCCTTTGAACAATAAACGGCGTTGACTACGCCATAGGGCAGGTGCGAAGAATATAGTTGTTTGGAGAGTAGCGCGGTGCATCTTCGCATGAACTTGTGTAATTGTGCAGGGGAAAATGAGATGAGTGGGATTGTTGAAACTGACCAGCCCGACATGAGAAGATATAGTCACTTGTTGGCCTTACGTATGTTGAATAACTCCCCTTATTGAATGTTTTTTGGAAATATATTCAATTCCTATTACTCATGACGTATCTAGTCGGTCTATCATGAAGCATTACCATCAATCGGAAAAGCCGCATAACCATGATCCTAATCACCCAGAGTCCCTCCGTCGCCAAGCTGCCTTGTGTCCGAAGTAATACCCTCTTGGCTGCTAAAACTTACCGCCCGCACCTATTCGAACATAGATTTCCCTCAAGTGGCGAGCTCCTCTATATCATCTGGCTTGATTGTGTCCGCGTCCTTCATCTCCTCATCCTTGGCGTCTGGCTCTGCAGCCTTCCTCTTCTCCTCCTCAGCCCGTTTCCGTGCCTCGATCTCGGCCTGCTTCGCCATGGCGGCCTCCTGTTGCGCTTTCAGTACGGTTTGGCGCTCCTCTTCAATCTTGTCGTTGTAGCGTTGGATAATGGGGCCAGCGACGGAGCGGATCTCTTCGATCTTACTGACGTAGACGGCCTTCGTTGCGTCTTCGCCCTCATCATAGAGCCAGTCCTATTAAATAATCAGTAATGTGTCCGTGCAGTGTTTCTTATTTATCGGAACTGTCGATGCTGTCGACATATTTGTATTGCACTCACCTCGATGGTCTCGAGCTTCGCCTGTAACTTGCTCTTCTCATCTTCGCTCGCAAAGTCGGAATACACACCATGAATCTTCTCTTTAAGTTCATAGATGAAAGACTCGAGTTCATTCTTCTGGTGCTCAGTGTCTGCAACAAGCTTATCCTCCATAATCATCTGGTTCTCTCTTTCAGTCATCTGGTCCTTGGTTGCCTGGTCTAGCGATGCGGTGGCCGCGGAGAGCGGCAGGTCGCCCTTGCGTGACTGTTTCTTGACCTTACGCATCTTTGGCTTCTCAGCCTTGTCCGTATCTTTCAAGTCGACGTCCATTGCCTGTGGTTCAGAAGATGTTAGTTGATCTGCAACGAACAACGACGCGGACGAAGACATTACAGAAGAATTATCATCGTGCTTTTGCCGTTTCGCGGCGCGCTGCGGCGGGGGAGACCCGGTGTTGCGAGCAAATTCCGTCGCTCCACCCGCTTGCGCGTCACTACTAAGACTATCATAAGAATTAAGAGAACGTACATCACCGTCTTTCTTTTCACCCTCCTTTGCTGGTTCAGGTATTGGTTCCTCCACTTCCTGCTCTTCGACATAGTAGCCCGATTCGACATTAAGGATGCCGTGAAGGTTAAGTCGTGCTTTTAGCTTGCAGATCATGAAGTCATCCTTCGCGTCTGCTTTGACACCTTTGACAGAGAATCTCCCAATCCAGGGGTTCATTTTACCTGGAAGGACTTCAGGCTTTGCATATTTAGCTTCGAGGTCAAAGGGTTGCTTTCTGTAGAAGGTTAATATTTTAGTCGAGGGCATGACGTTGCCCTTGTTGAAGACAGTGAGGCTGGTGTCTTCGTCAGGAATGTCAGGGGATTTCTCCCAGGCGAACTCGATGGGATAGTTGACCATGTCGTGGACGGAGAAATCTCTGACGCGGAAAACGGGAGATAGGATGGCACAGCTAAAAGCACAACCTCGAGCGACAGCTTCATCCTGGTTGAGAGTGAAAGAGAGAGGCTTCCCAAAGAATTGCTGGATGGCAGCCTTTAAAGCAGGAACACGAGTGCACCCACCAACCATTTCAATAGCATCGATATCCTCAACCTTTAGCTTGGCTTCAGCAAGAGCTTGCTCAATGGGCGCTGTTGCACGCTCTAGAAGTGGTCTGACAAGTTCTTCTAGCTCTTCGCGCTTCAGGAAGCCTCGAACGTCGACATCGTTCATAACGGACTCGATGTTCAAGGGAGCAGCGGAATTTGCGGACAGGATCTTTTTGACCTTCTCGCAACCAGCCGCAACCCGTACACGAGCCTTCGCGTTTTCGTTGATATCGATCTTGAATTTTTCCTTAAATTCCTTGGCAAAATGGTCAACCATGGCTTTGTCGAAATTACGCCCTCCGAAATGATGGTCCCAGGCGGTTGACTTGACAGCCAATTCGCCTTTCTTGAACTCGACAATCGAGGCTGTGTAGTTGCTGTGTCCGATATCGACGAAACATACGCGCCTAGGCTTCTCCTCAGGACCAGGTAAATCGAGCTTTGTGATGCCATAGCCAAGGGCAGTTGCTGTAGTGTCGTTGATAAGTCGTAGTGTTTTAAGGCCAGCAATCTCAGAAGCATCGAGCAAACTCCTCCGTTGTACGTCAGTATACCAGGCGGGGCAGCTAAGAACAACGTCGGAGACCGGAAGCTTCAATTCGGCGGATGCGGTGGCCTTGATTTTTGTGAGGAACATGGCCACTAGTTGAGTAGCAGTAAATTGCTCCTTCTTGCCTAAGTATGAGACTTCAACGCCAACTTGGCCATTGATATCGACGAGGGGAGCTGAGACATAGTCTTTCTCTATCTGGACATCCGGGTCCTTCAACGATCGGCCGGCGAGTCTTGTGAGGGAGCTGACGGTGTTCTTGAGGTTGGAGATTTCCTGGTTCTTTGCGGCTTCGCCGACGTATCTGCTCTTGGGCCCGAATCCCACAAGAGACCTAAAAGCTTGTGTTAGGGCGGAACAATCTGGAAGAGGGCGCAAGTGAGACTTACGGTGTAGCGCGGTTTGAGACTTCATTGGTAATCTGCAAGGCAATTAGTCTAAGTCTTGGGCATGGAAAATAAATGCAGAAAATGAAGAAAAACTCACCACGTCCACGCCTCTGTTTCTCGCGACTGCGATCACAGTGTTGAGCGTTCCCAAATCTACACCCACGACACTCATGTTGTCGGATCGAACGATATGCGGGGGAAGGTTTTTGCAGTTTAAAGGAAAGATTTGATAGAAGTAGGTCGAATACAGTGAAGTAAAGGAGGAGGAATAGCTACGTGGCGAGCTGGGTGTCGTTGTTAACTGTTAACAGGGCTGTGGTCTCAATTTTTCCAGAGCGTTCGGGAGTATTCCATACGCACAAGCTCCGTCACACCAGCCGTCTTGGCAGCCAGCGAGGTTTCCGGTCGCGGGGCAGGCAGGCACCGCTTGAAGAGCCGCAACACCATGACATAGTAAACAAAGGTCAGTGCATCCACCATATCGAAGACATCGCCAATTTGTCAACATTATCCAATACCCAGCAATCGCCATCGCGATGCATTTTATACCAGTATAGTGCTGCGCTGATACACCCCTCTTACGCGTCTGCAACAAAGCGTCGACCTCACAGTCACTACCGTCGTCCCATTTACATTTACGCAACTATCGCATCAAGGCCCGCAGAATGGCTTGGGAAATAGATGGCATACCGCCATACCCTATCTACGGCTCGACCTTCCATCTCTATCGCCTATCGCCCCTTTACCATGGTGAGACTCCAATACTCGAGGACTCCGCTCTCCGCACACACTCTCGCCGATTCAGGGACGTCCTCAAAGGCGATAACCTGCGCGGCGTCCAGGTTGATTTCCCAGGCCCTGATAATCTTCTACATAATTCTGGGCCTTTAGAAGAGTGCGATTGGAATCTGATAGGGGACGAATCGTCATGGATCGAATTATATACACAACCAATTGACTCCGAGTCCCAAGATGCCATCTCAACGGTGACTCCAGAGACGGCTCGGGGTATACAGATAGATCTACAATACGCCAAACACATCTACAGCGCTTTTATTCTTCGCGATCCGGATAAAACCTCGTCGCCGCCCGGTTTCACATCCCTCCCGCTCCTCCTGGTTCGAATGCCCGCCGCCATCCGGGAAATCCTCTTGAACTATCTCTCTACAACCTTCGACACGCACATTTCACCCTTAAAACTTCGTGCATCCTTCCTGACCTCCGCGCTCGAATCACATCTCACGCGCCTAACCGCCTCCACCTCCACCCAATCCATCCCCGATATCCTCAAAGCGGTGCAACTCCAACTCAGTTTCCCAACCAGCACGAAACTCCTCAAAAACATTGACATTAGCATTGCCCGCGAAGACATCCCTGGTTTCCTAGCTCGTGGTAAGCTCCTCTCTCAACAAGTCCAAACAGGTCCAGTGCCCGATCCCTCGGCACCCACTAGTCCTTTCATAACCGCCCTCTCCCACTACACAACCACGCATCTCGCCCTCCCGCTCTTCCACCCCAAAACCAATATCTCCAAGCTCGCGTGCGGCGCGTTTGCCCTCGCGTCAGAAGGACGAATAAAACTCTACTCCCCACCGCCTATATCCTCCTCCGCGTCCGACGACGGCACCACGGCGCCCACAGCTCCCTCCGCCGCTGAGCACGCCATGCGCGACCTCTACGCGTCTCTAATCCAAGAAGCCTCAAGCCGCGGCCGCTTCATCGTCGCGGGCGTGGAACCAGAAGACGCCGACAACGTCGCGGCCGTCGGGACGAAAGGCAAGGTGCGCAGCGGGCCGAGTGGGAAGCGTGCGCTGGCGGACATCACGGGCGCGGCGACGAAGCGGCAGAAAGGCAGCGCGCAGGATGCTGGACAAGGGGATGCGGTGGCAGCCGAGGATACTGCGGCCGGCGTGCCAAGAGGCGGGATGGATAGTATCCCTGCGGAGCCGCCGCCGCCATATGAATTGCACGACCCGGCTATTGTGTCAGCCCGGTGATGGGGAGGGGGTGGGAGGGCTGTATAGTTTTCGATGTAAAGTTATTGAACAAGGAGGTTTGCGGCGTCTTGGGTTGTAGGATATTTATACCCTGTTTAGCGCTATAGCGGGTTTGATTTTCAAATGAAATATCTGATTTCTCACCATTAAGAATTTTCGGTTTTTGACTGTATCTGCGTATGCCCCGATGCCGTAGCTCTGGTACTTATAAATGTACTCTACCTCGTGTACACTCAAGAGGAAAACTGGTTTTCAGCACTCAAGAAAGTCACTTAAAATCATGCTAAAGGCTCACAAACCGCACAATCCCACCTCATCTCATTCAAGAATTAGTGATATCAAACTCTTCAAATATTGACTTATAGGGGTCAGCAGCCTAACTCTGCCCATTTCCCTCGAATCCAATATGGCGGGTACGGACTTATTTAGGGTTTCCTCCTACGTACATGGGCTTGGAGGTCAGGTGATGGACTAGCTGCGGATCACTGCGGCGGAGCTGAAGGTATAATCCCTTCGATAACCTTGCGTACTATCTCGCTTACCATTCCACTCTTTTCTTAATTGGCATTATAGACTGTCCGCTCAGAAATGGAACATTGCCAATCTCAGAAAGTTCCTTCAAGCCAATTGAAGTGACTAGGAATGTGAGAGTTATTCCTCAACGGGAATCCGTTCAACCTTCGATGCTCAGAAATCCCAAGATCGGGCTGAAAGACTCGACTGTGAGACTATACAGTCCACATATTCTATAGTGCAATCTGAGGTTTCTCTATTCGCAAATAACTTAGGGTATGACTTCACGCTCCGTCTGCATGGTTCGCTGAGCTGATTTGAATCTCTACGGTTAGGAGCGGACGCTAAGGGATAGCTGTGCTCGACGTGGAGCCTTTTCCCTGCCTTTGCCCCCAATGATCCATACAGCGGTCACGCCCAAGCATGGGAGACATGCGTCCTCTCCGACTGCGCTTTCCGACGGGACTTCCGATAGTGATGGTGGGGTAATCTTGGGAGAAGAAAGGACTCGCAACCAGAACTCGATTGGGATATATCCCAGGAATGCATGGCTTAGTCCTGGGCTTCCGGGCATCATAGACAGTTTGCCGTTGTCTGCCCGAAGGGATCTAGATTGGTGTGGTCGGGGAGGAAGCCATGTAGACTTTCAAGACGACGAGACAGTGCCTCTTCTCCAAGGCCGTTTTCTAGGACACGGTAGTCAGGGTAAGACGGTGTTCTCTCCCCCTACTCCCGAACATGCTAATTTGTAACTTGGAACAGGAGGTGTATACGAAACTACTTGCAAAGGAATTACCTTGGCATGGAAGAAAAAGTACTGCCCTCGAGGCATTGGAACGAAAGAACGACAAGAAATTGAAATCCTGAAGAGACTTGCCCACCAACACATCGTTAAGTTAATGGGAACCTACACTCACGGCCCCTTCCTTGGTCTGCTTCTTTGGCCAGTAGCTGTTTGTGGTCTGGCAACCTTTTTCGAAGACGTTGATGCCCTTAACGTAGCTTGGGTGTCTAGAGAACCCTTTACAGTCGAAGACAGAGTGATGAGGCGCCTCCACGTATTATGCCCAAGTACAGGTGATTGGTCGAATCTATTCCTAGGTGCAGTGCAACGGTTATCGCACAGTTTTGGTTGCCCCACCAACGCCATTGCATACATTCACAGCGAGCGCATCCGGCATAAAGATCTCAAGCCATCTAATGTCCTTTTATCACCGGATGGCTTGCAGGTTACTGATTTCGGAATTTCTACCGACCTCTCCGCCTTGACAACTACTGGCAGTGAATGTATAGAGAGGGGTACCGCAAAATATTTTGCTCCCAAAGTTGCCAAATATGAACGAAGCGGTCGCTCTGCTGACATATTCTCCCTCGGATGTATGTTCCTCGAAATGGTTGCTTTATGTGGAGGGGGCTCTCTCCAAGATTTGAGAAGGCTTCGTCCAGCACAGAACTTCTCATTCCAAGCAAATCTCCATTTACAACGAAGGTGGTTTGGGTTACTGAAAAGTTGTCAAATACACATCCAGCATTTGCTTTGCGAAATCGAGCATATGATAGACCCTGATCCGCAAATAAGGCCTACGGCGGGCGATCTGGTGAAGCACCTTGGCCTTATCGAGGACTTTCAGACCAACTCCGAAACCCCCCTGCATGGCCATTGTTGCACCCCGCAAAGACCCCGTCGCAGGGCGAAACGGGACATGGAAAGATTGGTGGCCGAGATCGAAGATTTAAAAATCCAATTAGCAGAACAGAACGATAACATAGGCTATCTGAGCAATTCAATGCCAGTCGTACCTCCACCACCAATTGGAGAGGATTTTACGCGATTGGCTCCAACGAATCAACTCGGACCTGCGACTTTTGCTTCAGCTATTTCCCATGCCTTCGGACAGGCCCCTAGCAAATGATTGGAATTTTAGTAATTAGGAATTCCATCGAATTTCGCGAGGTTTAGCGCAAAGATTCGATGTGGCTAAGTGCCCGACATAGACGGCCTCCAACTTGTTTAAATCATTTCCTTAAGTTTCTAATGCTCTCTTTGTCCAGAGCTTCCTGATGAACGGCAGAACGATTTACGATGGTTGATCCTATGCATTTTCTTTAAATTTCGGTATATTAAAAAACCTGCCGTTCTGTGCCTTGGTTAACGGTATCTCGGGAGATCCTTAGCATGGGTGAGTTACCTGATATAGTTTGGATTTAAGGCGCGTTCTCTAACTTGCGGACCGGGCTCTCGGAGGTTAAGTTTTTAGATATTGGAAAGGTAGAGGGTTTGGACCCGGTGATACTCGGATCTCTCTTGTTCAGGTTGCAGGTCAGGGCAGGGAGTTCCTCACTTGTGGACACACGCACGAACTTTAAATACTTTGTAAAATTCTCCATACAAGGTGAAGATGGCCGGGTCCATTCTTCAGAAAATCTCGCGTGTTCACCTGGGTTTATTTGAAACACACTTGTTTAACGCGAGCTTGTTGTGAGGAGACAAATATCGTAGACGGAAAGTGCGAAAGAAACCCCGCAATCTATAATAAAGGGTACTCTAGGAAAGTAGAGAAAAAGGCGCGGAATGCTTCAGTAGGGTAGAGCTAGGGACGCATGTCTTCTCTCACGAATACAATTCTTCGATGCTCACCTTGGATTCATTGTCATGTTTCGCTGATTTTCGATATATCGTAAGGTGGAGGAGGGGTGAGCCTAGAGAGATGATCTCTTAATCAGGGAATAATATCGTGTAAGGAAAATCTCTAAATAAGAAACGTAGTTTTGATTACACGCCGGCTAGCCTCTCAAATCCGAAAATAGGTAAGTTCTTTTAGTACAGATGCAAGAGCGCGACGAACCAAAAGAAGCAGAGGTAACAAAGAACAGAGCGTTGCGATACGGAGAGTTCCCGAGCAAAACGCTTTGTCACGGCTATGTCATTGTACAGATATCGCTCTCACATATATTTCCTTCCTCTAGCATATCGTCTTCCATCACCCAAAACTATACTATGTCTCCTTGCAAATGAACCTGGCGGCCGCTGAACGCAATAAAGTTAGACTATAGGTGTTTCGTCTCTTATAACATTAACTCGAGCGGGTTCTCGATCACCCGCTTCAGCTCTTTCATGAACTCGCCGCCGACGGCGCCGTCGACAACCTTGTGGTCGAAGCTGCCGGTGATGACGATCTGGTCATCCCACTCGACGCCGATGCTTCCATCCTCGACCTCCTTACCTGGTACCGCAACCTTCTTTGTTGTGCCAATAGCGACAATAGCAGCTTGAGGCGGGTTGATGACTGCAGTGAATCGCTCAACAGCCGGGTTCATGCCCATGTTGGAAATGGTGAAAGTACCGCCCTGGTACTCTTCTGGTTTAAGTTTGCCGTCGCGGGCGCGCTTGCCAAGATCCTTGATCTGTGCCGAGATGGATTGCAGGCCGAGAGAGCCGACGTTCTTGACGATCGGCGTCATGAGGCCGACAGGGGTAGCAACAGCGACAGAGACATCAACGACAATGTGTTGGCGAATGACAACCTGGCCACCCTCTTCGCGCCATGAGGAATTGGCGGCAGGGACCTTATGGCAGGCGATGGCACAGGCCTTCACGAGGAAGTCATTGACGGAGAGCTTATATTTACCCTCTGAGGAGGCATTGAGGGCCTCGCGCAGTTTCAGCAATTTGGAGACAGAGATAGTGGAGGCGACGAAGTAATGCGGGTTCTCGTTCATGCTTTGGACAAGACGAGTAGCGATGGTCTTGCGCATGCTTGAGGCGGGAATGTCTTCGTAGGTTGGGGCACCTGACGTGGCACCACCAGCTGCTGGAGCAGCAGCTGCTGCGGGTTTGTACTTCTCAATATCCGCCTTGGTGACTTTTCCACCAGGTCCTGTGCCCTTGATCGCAGATAGAGGAACGCCTTTCTCGAGCGCAAGCTTCTTGGCTGCAGGAGAGAGCGATGGCTGGCGCTCAAGTGATGTTTCGAGCTTGCCGCCAGTAGAGACCGATTCTTGTGGTTCAGGAGCCGATTCTTTTGGTGCAGGAGGTGCGGTAGATGAGCTACTTGAAGAAGGTTCGCTGGACTCAGAGGTTTCTTCCTTGGGGGCGGATGAGGGGACAGGCTTGTCACCGCCAGCGTCCTCGGTGGAGAAAGACTCAAAAGCGGAGACGTCTTCACCCTCTTCAACCATTACAGCAATAGGCTAGAGAAGTGTTAGCATGTAATGGAATGTTTCTAGGGTGGTATCAAGAGCAATTGAACAATAGAGGTTCCATGTAATCAAGAGAAAAAAGGGCTTACACTTCCCACCGTAACATCCTTCTCACCAGATTCCTTCAGAATCTTGGCGAGAACACCCTCTTCCTGGAACTCGAAATCCATTTGTGCTTTGTCCGTCTCAATCTCGACAAGTACATCACCAGGAGCTAACGAGTCGCCGACTTTCTTCTGCCACGCTCCAATGTTTCCCGCGGTCATGGTCGGGGATAGGGCTGGCATGCTGACAATGGTGTGCGGGGGATATGCTATCGGCCATCTCAGTTAGCGTACTGATTCCCATCGGATGATTCTAATAAAGGCATTGAGTAATGAAGCTTACATTTCGAGGCATAATATCTGGCAAGGGCTGAGAGCGCAGGAGTTCTCCTACTGAAAGGCCGAAAGCGGTCAGCCAAGCTCTATCACGACGGTGGAAATTGAGGGAAAGGAGCATACACGACGGAATCCTGACATCTCGACAGGCTATAACCTCCTCTTAGGGCAATTGAGCCTCGCAGGCATAATTGTCCGGAGAATCGCGATAAAATTGTCGCAGCAGACATTGTGACAGGATGCCGCTGAGGGCGGAAACTCGGGGTAGAAGGTGAGAAGAGAAGCGACCACGAGCGGAGAGAGAGATGAGAGGTCTACAACAACCGAGAATCCCCTGAAATGGAGAGATTGCGAGGAGGGCGATTGGGGATTATTGTCGTCGCTCTGCGCCCAACAGCTTGCTTGGTTGAATAAAAGTGTCGAGTAGCTCTCTGCACGGGGACCCGTTCGGGTTTCGGGCATTCTCGTTTTCTTGGCCGGCAATAAAGCCACACGCCGGTGTCACTAAACGCCGCGACTCTTTTGGGAGTGGCTGTATCATCCCAGCAAGGAGTTTGAGGCTGAGAATAATCGAAATACTCCACACGTATACATTTCCTAACCGCTAACATTCAGCTAATACCCTTCAATTATTTCTTGAAGCTTGATCTCACGCCTATCTGTACGCCGGCGTGGACTTACCTAATTCAACTTTCATACATGGAGATGCTGCATCTCTGAAGTTCCCCGCCAAGCATGAAAGAAGCTCTGTCCGAGTGTATACACAGCGCCCTGAATAACGAAATGGCCGACCACGACACTCTGGTGGAAGACATGGAGAAGGCTCCGAATGGCCACGCAGAAGATACGTCTGCTGCAGAAGATGAGGAGAAGAACACTGGAGGCACAGAGGCGGAGACTGCGGAACATGAACATGGCTCAGATGCGCAAGGGTCGCCGACTTCACAGGAAACACCGGATCTTCCAACACCTACGGCTTCTTCCCCACAGCTTAATATACTAAATGGACAAGACACTCCTCGAACTGCTGAGTTCTTCGAACAACGAATGCACACCTCAACTCGATCGCGGACCGACTCGCAATCCACTGCTGCCACCTCCGCCACGAAACCCTCCACTCGGAGCTCCTTAGTATTTGTCGTCACAGCGTTAGAAACAATAGCTGCTTCAAAGGATGCGAGGAAGCACAAGAAGCTTGGAGACTCTACTGTGCAGGCATTGACCGCAATCAAAAGCGAGGGTGACCCCTCGCACATCAACCCTGAGGTCCTTTTTGGACCCCTCCAACTCGCCTCAGAGGCTCAAACTGTTTCGATAGTAATCACTGCCCTTGATTGTATTGGCAAACTCATCAGCTACTCCTATTTCTCCGTCCCTTCGGAACCTCAAGGCGAAAGCGCTGAAGCACCCCCTCTCATCGAACGGGCCATAGACACGATATGCGACTGCTTTCAGGGAGAAGCTACACCAGTGGAGGTACAACTGCAGATAGTAAAGTCGCTGCTGGCAGCTATCTTGAATGATAAGATTGTTGTGCATGGAGCAGGTCTTTTGAAGGCTGTACGACTGACCTATAACATTTTCTTGTTGTCAAAATCCAGTGCAAACCAGCAAGTTGCACAGGGAGCTTTGACCCAAATGGTGGGGACGGTTTTCGAGCGGGTCAAAGGGAGGCTTATGGTCAAGGAGTCACGAATGAATCTTTCCCGCACTTCTCTCGTGAACGAAAAGCCAGGATCGGAGGAGAGCAATCGAGACGAGGTTGAGGGTAGTACATCTGGCGTTGATGGGTCCCAAGCCAATGGAGAAGGCAACGGAGACCTCGAGGAAGAGAACTCAGAACAAGGATTAGGCGAACCTAGTGATAAACCCGTGGATAAACACACCGGACCGAAAATCACGCTCCAAAGCTTTGAAAACAATATGAGCTTCAACGACGACAGGATCCATGATAATGCTCCAACTTTGGTCACTCGAGTCAATGGTCGGACATCACACAGAACAGTGTCAGGCCCGGATGCGTCACCTAATCCTCAGCACGATGGGGAAGGAACGGACGAGGAAGAGGAAGATGAGATATTCATCAGAGACGCTTATCTTGTGTTCAGGGCCATGTGCAGACTGAGTACTAAGGCGCTTCCAGTAGAACATGCGCTTGACGTTAAGTCTCAAGGTATGAGGTCAAAATTGCTGTCTCTTCATATCATCCACACCATTCTCCATAATAACATAACCGTCTTTGTCTCTCCATATGCCACAATACGAAGCAGCAGTAGCGACGAACCCACAACTTTTGTTCAAGCCATCAAGCAATATCTGTGTTTGAGTTTGAGTCGGAATGGCGCAAGCTCCGTTCATCGAGTGTTCGAAGTTAGTTGTGAAATATTCTGGCTAATGCTTAAATATCTTCGCGTTATGCTAAAAAAAGAGATCGAGGTATTTTTAAAAGAAATCTACCTCGCCATCCTGGAAAAACGAACAGCCGCAGTCTTCCAGAAGCAGTATATCCTGACCGTCCTTGGAAGATTGGCAGCAGACCCCAGGGCCTTGGTCGAGATTTATCTAAATTATGATTGCGATCGGACAGCTTTAGACAACATGTACCAGAGAATTGTCGAACATCTATCAAGGATTTCGAGCACCCCTATCTCCATTACCCTTATACAACAACAAGCTTACCAGGATCAACATGCGAAACAGTCGAACCAATTTTCGGACTGGCATACACGAGGAACGCTTCCACCATCACTATCCACAGCGTCGATGCATGTGGCACATGACGCGGACCAAGGCTACCCGCCAGATTATGCCATGAAACTGGAGTCTTTGGAAGCTCTCGTTGAGATCCTTCGCTCTCTTGTTAATTGGTCACAAGAAGGAATCGTGGATAGTACTGCGTATTTACGCGAATCAGAATCGAGAATCTCTGTCGATAACCTTCGTGAGTCAATGGATAATCGTGGTGCGACAGACTCTCCACAGGTCGGAGTGACGGATTCAGGTACAGCAACGCCACTTGCAGAGGATGATCCAAGTCAGCTAGAGAAAGCGAAACAGAGAAAGACTGCCCTGACAAATGCGGTTCGTCAATTTAACTTCAAGCCCAAGCGAGGTCTAAAGGTTCTTCTGAAAGACGGCTTCATCAAGTCTGAGTCTCCTGGGGATGTCGCTCTTTTCTTTTTAGATAACGAGTCAATTGACAAGAAATCGCTTGGAGAGTTCCTTGGCGAGGGTGAACCAGAAAATATCGCCATTATGCACGCCTTCGTGGATCTCATGGACTTTACGAAAACAAGGTTTGTCGATGCTCTGCGTCGCTTCCTTCAGAGCTTCCGTCTTCCGGGAGAGGCACAGAAGATCGATCGATTCATGTTAAAATTTGCGGAACGATACATCACTGGGAATCCTAACGCTTTTGCGAACGCCGACACCGCTTATGTACTAGCATATTCAGTCATCATGTTGAATACTGATCAACACAGCGCGAAGCTCAAAGGACAGCGGCGCATGACACCGGAGGACTTTATTAAGAACAACCGGGGCATCAACGATAGCGCTGATCTTCCTGATGATTATCTTCGCAGCATCTTTGACGAGATTACGCATAACGAGATTGTGCTCAACACCGAGCGAGAAACCGCGGCGAATCTAGGCATGCTTCCGCAGCCGACTGGTGGATTGGCCGCCAACATTGGCCAGGCTTTGGCAACCGTCGGACGAGATCTACAGCGAGAAGCATACGTCCAGGCATCGGAAGAGATGGCTAACAAGACTGAGCAGCTATACAAGACTCTATTACGCGCTCAGAGACGAGCTGCGTCGAAAATGCCTGTCTCGAAATTTATTCCTGCTTCTTCCTTCAAGCATGTAGGCCCCATGTTTGAGATAACATGGATGCCATTCCTTACCGCACTCTCAGGCCAGGCTCAAGACACGCAAAATCTCGAGACGGTCAAACTTTGCATGGAAGGGCTCAAACTGGCTATTCGAATTGCGTGTTTGTTTGATCTTGAGAACCCACGGCAGGCATTTGTTGCGTCTCTTGCTAGGTTTACAAATCTGTATAACTTGAGTGAGATGAAGGCGAAGAATGTTGAGGCATTAAGAGTCCTGCTTGAGGTTGCACATAACGAAGGAAATTTGCTTAAAGAATCATGGCGAGACATCCTGACTTGCATATCGCAACTCGATCGCTTCCAACTTATTTCTACCGGCGTAGACGAAAGAGCCGTACCAGACGTCCTCAAGGCTAACACTCAATCGAAGGGACTGCCAGCTTCTCGGAAATCGCTTGCTGTGCCGAGTCGACGCAGGCCAACCTCACAAAGCAGCAACCTCCATTACCAGGCTGACGTAGCCGAGGAAACCAGCTCTACAGACATGATCCGGGGAGTGGATCGCATCTTCACGAACACAGCAAATCTTTCCGGAGAAGCAATTGTTGACTTCGTCAAGGCATTGACGCAAGTAAGCTGGCAAGAGATCCAGTCATCCGGACAGAGTGATTCTCCCCGCACATACAGTCTTCAGAAGCTTGTTGAAATTAGTGGATACAACATGACGCGTGTCCGGTTTGAATGGACAAATATCTGGCAAGTCCTTGGAGAGCACTTTAATCAAGTCGGATGCCATACCAATACTAACGTCGTCTTCTTTGCCCTCAACTCATTGCGTCAGCTGTCTATGCGATTCATGGAGATTGAAGAGCTGCCGGGTTTCAAGTTTCAGAAAGACTTTCTCAGACCCTTTGAGCACATTATTAGCAATACCACTGTTGTTAACGTCAAAGACATGGTTCTTCGATGTCTAATTCAAATGATTCAAGCTCGAGGAGAAAACATCCGCTCAGGCTGGAGGACGATGTTCGGCGTCTTTACTGTTGCTGCGAAAGAGCCATATGGTATGTGCTCCGGCAATATTTGAACGATCTTCGTATCTAATTTCCAGCAGAAACTATCGTCAGCCTAGCTTTTGATAACATTACACAGGTTTACAACACTAAATTCGGCGTTGTAATATCACAGGGTGCTTTTGCCGATCTTATCGTTTGCCTAACGGAATTTTCAAAGAACTTCAAATTTCAAAAGAAGTCATTACAAGCAATTGAGTTGCTGAAGTCATCAGTACCCAAGATGCTCAGAACGCCAGAGTGCCCCTTATCCGCGCGTGCTGGCTTTGTCAAAGATTCTGCTCAGGGGTCCAACATACCGAAACAGCCTAGCAGACAGACCCAAGAAGAGCAGTTCTGGTTCCCGGTATTATTCGCATTCCACGACGTGCTGATGACTGGCGAGGATCTCGAAGTGAGATCAAGAGCGCTTACCTATCTGTTTGAGACCCTGATTACCTATGGCGGTAACTTCCCACAGGATTTCTGGGACATCCTCTGGCGCCAACTTCTCTACCCCATCTTCATGGTTCTAAAATCCAAGTCCGAGATGACGAAAGTCCTCAACCATGAAGAGCTCTCTGTGTGGCTCTCCACCACAATGATTCAAGCCCTCCGCAACATGATTAAGCTCTTCACGCACTTCTTCGAATCCCTTGAATACATGCTTGACCGGTTCTTGGATCTGCTGGCGTTGTGCATCTGCCAAGAAAACGATACTCTCGCTAGAATTGGAAGTAACTGCTTACAACAACTCATACTTCAAAATGTTCGGAAGTTTCAGCCCGAGCATTGGCATAAGATTGTCAATGCGTTTGTTGAGCTCTTCAACCGCACTGAAGCTAGTGCCTTGTTCTCCGCTGCCACCTCCTCATCATATACACCTAGCTCATCCACATCCGCCAACAGCGTCCACAACGCTCCAGGGCCGAAAACAGCCACTGCAGAAACACACGTCACAGATCTTCCGTTCACACAAACTCAAATCGAAGAAGCAGCATCGGAAAATGCCCTGGGCATTAATGGCCTTCCCACCCCGCGCCGTACTTCTGCCGTAATCTCGGATACATCAAGTATGACAGAAAACCGAATGCCCTCACCACTACCGAAGCGCCAGACCGCCGAGCTAGAAGACTATCGTCCCGAAGATAAAGACCTACAACAGGCACCTGTCGTCGTGACAGCCGCGCGTCGTCGCTTCTTCAATCAAATCATCACTAAATGCGTCTTGCAACTGCTCATGATCGAGACAGTGCAAGAACTCTTCACCAACGACTCGGTATACGAGAAAATCCCTTCGGGCGAGCTTCTACGCCTGATGGCCGTGCTAAAGAAGAGCTACCAGTTTGCCAAGCGTTTCAATGCAGATCGTGATCTCAGGACGCGGTTGTTCAGGGAGGGCTTCATGAAGCAGCCGCCAAATCTGCTCAAGCAGGAGTCCGGCTCCGCCTCAGTCTACGTCTCCATCCTCTTCAGGATGTACCATGACACCAGCACCGAACGTACAGCTAACCGCGCCGAGACTGAAGCTGCACTCGTCCCGTTATGCGAGGACATTATCGCCTCGTACATTGAACTTGACGAGGAAACGCAGCAGCGCAATATCGTGACGTGGCGTCCGGTGGTTGTCACGGTTCTGGATGGCTACACGGGATTCCCGCAAGAGGAGTTCGAGAAACACGTGGAGGTGTTCGCGCCGCTTGTTGTCGGTTTATTAGGAACTGAAATGGCGCCGGATGTGCAGAGAGCTGTGCAAGCCCTAGTAATGCGGGTGTTCGAGTGTAAGCTCGGCACCGAGAAGGTCCAGCTAATGACGCCAATTGCGAGAAGCCCGAGGGCGAGTTTTAGTGGTGCGGGCGCGATGGGACAGAGGAGGGGCAGTAGGGGGAGATAGATGCAGAGAGAGATGTAAAGAGCAGGGACGGTTGTAGCTCCTTGCGTGGGCGCTGTGCGCCATCTACTTCTAGCGATACTGTTGCATCATCCTCCCATGGTATGTACAACGCAATCGGGAGATGTTTTCTCATCCCTCGGTTGCGCGGTTATTGGGTTTGTATGGCGTCTTTAACTGGTGGGATGTAGGTCTTTGTACAGTATGTTTTGATGTGGGTTAGGTGTTGAAGAAAAGCCGTTTCGACATGTGCATCTAACGGGGTTATGTGCTGGGATCAGACTTGCCGATAAACAAACCCCGTTTGCTAGTTTATTTACTTGTTTGCTTTATAATCAAACAACCAATCAAACCTAGAGGCCTAGTTTTGGCAGTCAATCAAGCCCTATATCGTCCGGTTTAATTAAGTTAGTTTACTTATTTAATAT
>Ga0307515_10005923_pt1 | contig 24652 bp, 26 predicted proteins | sample 17_EM_MG_FD_194513 | JGI IMG/M metagenome (GOLD analysis project Ga0307515, IMG submission 194513) | Populus trichocarpa ectomycorrhiza microbial communities from riparian zone in the Pacific Northwest, United States - 17_EM | ecosystem: Host-associated > Plants > Roots > Unclassified | place... | reverse complement strand
CAGAACCAGTCTGTTGTTAGGGAGTACCTAGCCATCTCTATCTCTAAGCTTGAGTAGGATTCTGAGACAGTAATCAGATTCTATTCACATCTTAAATCAGTGTCAGTGTCTTGTCAGTATCTTGCCATTATCTTGTCAGCATCTCAGTGTCAGTGTCAGCATCAGTGTCAAGTGCCTAGTGTCTAGTGTCAGCATCAGCCTCCAGAACCCGTATCAGTGGCTCTATCCCCTACACCAACCCTCAGGAGTACTTCCTAACTCACCTTCTCCACTATCCCTTAGGAGTGCAGTGATATATTTGGTCTACCTCTGAAGACCCCTGAAGATCTGATCCGCTCAGAGAATCTTCACGAACTCACTTGCATAAGTTGGATCATACTAACTTGGCTTGAGAGTAACACACATTTATATTTGTTGTCAACTCACTCTACACCTAACTACAGGTCCTCAAGCATATACATAACTAACTAGCACTTTTTCCCACCTCAACATCGGGTTGGAAATGAACCTGTGTCGTGGGGTCAGGGGCTCGCTGAAGGAATCTGGGTCATGTGCGTACCTGCAGCCCAGACTTGCACCATTGTTGGAATAACTTCCAACTTCTTTTTGCCAACATATGGAGAGGTCTTGAACTTCTGGGCCGGAATCCAGCCTCAAATTCAGAAGGAAGGACATCGTCTCCGTATAGGTTCAGGGGAGGGCTGAGTGGCTACTGGCGCCTCCCACATCCAACCCAATGGCACCATTTGTGGTTCCTAACATGATGTTCACATGCTGGCTGAGCGCTGACGGTACAACTGCAACGATTGCAGTTCATTTGCCGCCCGTCCCTATTTGGTCACAGGCCCTTCCTCACAGCCTGCCACGTTCTCGCTCCCATATTGACTTTAAACCCATGGATTCAGACGACGCCTTCTCCTCATTGGATGTGGCCATCGGTGCCTTGAATATCGCTAAGGAGGCAACGGGTGTGACACTAGCCAAGGCCACTCTCGGCTGTGTTAGTGTTGTCCTCACTACAGTCAGAGTAGGTTTCCTTCCAGGCCATGCCTATTGATTACTGGCTAATGGATGCGGGACTCGATGATCGGTGAAGTGGACTACGTTAAACTTGGACTAACCTGCGCTGGCGTCTGTATTGCCCTCGACTGAGGGTTGAGCAGGAGACTGTCAAACGAACTTGACAGTTCCTTGTGCCGTTTTTACGCGATCTGCTTACCATACTTTCTATCACAGGACTGTGGGGGAGACACAGAGGGACATCGTAAAGCAGGGTAAACGAAATACGATCTCCCGACTTTTCCACACGAGGAACAATAAAGTGAAAACCTTCACCTGGAGGTTTGACTTCAACAGGGTCCTTCGTGTCTTCAACTTGAGTTCCGTCGCTTCCGTATGATCATCGCTAAGTGTCCTCTTCCAGGCCGAACTTACAACAAACACGCCTACCGTTTCTGACATTCGTCATGAAGCCGCGAACACCTTCTCCAGAGTCCACCGTGTTCGTGATAACAGTTCAAGCGCCCACATCACCCTTTCCGACGACCTATATGACACTGAACATCCGTGTCAATGTTTCCGACATTTATCGTAACACGTTGAAGCCAAGAAAATATGGATGGTCAAACTTTGCAGTAAGACTTGTGCTCGCCTGTCACAGAGCAGCCACTTATCAGCACCTAGACCCACGCCAGGCCAGCAATCTCGGCCATAGATGGATCCAGTACCTGATATTCGCATCCGGTGTACCCAGGGAATCACCGCCTCCGCTACGAAGAAATAATGGGACCGTTTCCGATATTCGTCATGACCCACGCCGTCGTCTCCGAGATTCATTACGACGTTGTGAACACTCACACCATGGTTTCCGACATTCACCGTTACATGTTGAAAGGCAGGAAGGGGTTGACGACCAACGTCAATCGGTGAGTGTGGTTCGTGCTCTATTCCACTACCGAATGAACAAATGGTCACTGTTGCCTAGGGTCAAAGCAGGTCAGTGATCCCAACTATTAATGGATCCGGTATCTTATGTCTGCATCTAGTAGAACCGGAGAATCCCCGCCTCCGGCGCTGAGGGTCTTCTTCGGATGCGACAATCTGATCGAGAAGATCGTCGGTTTCGCAGAAAGTCTCACACCATCGGTGCCGACGGGATTAGCAAGACTTCTGTCGCCCCGGCTGTCCTTCATGATGATCGCATCAAGCAACGGTTTAGCGACGCCCATAAGTTTATCCGTGGCGATCTATTCCTCGCCTCGCACGTTTCGTTCCTCCGCCGGCTCTCTGAGGTCATTGGTGCAGGCATCAAGAACCCGAGAATCTGACTGCACTGCGTTCCTTCCTGTCCTCGAAAGAGACACTCATAGTCCTCGATAATGCGGAATCTATTCTCGACCTGCGAGGAGTGGATGCTTAGGGGATCTACGGCGCGATGGAGGAATTGAGTCGGTTCAGCAACATTCGTATTTGCATCATCTCCCGCATATCCGCCATCCCTCCTGACCACGAGACTCTCGGCATCCCGACATCATCAATGGAGGCCGCCCGTGACACCTATCGCATTTACAGGCACGATGAACGTACGGTCCGATCTGGTCAACAACATCCCGAAACGCCTCGACTTCCATCCGCTGTCGATCACCTTGCTCGCTACCGTTGCACATCGCGGCAAGTGGGGCGCAGACCGACTGGCCAGAGAATTGGAGCGATGTCGAACGGGTGTACTACAGACAGAGCATAACAAGAGCCTCGCTGCAACCATCGAACCTTCACTCACCTCCTCGTCCTTCCAAGAACTTGGCCCTGACGCCCGAGCACTCCTCGGAGCCGTCGCCTTCTTCCCGCAGGGTGTCGACAAGAACAATCTCGACCGGTCGTTTCCCGCCATCGCCAACAGAACAAGCGTCGTCGGTAAGTTCTGCATCCTTTCCCTGACATATCGAACAAACGGGTTCGGTACGATGCTCGTGCCACCTCAGGATTATCTCACTCCCGAGGATTCAAAATTGTCTCCACTCCTCTGCACGATCGAGGATTGTTACTTCACCCGGATGTCAGTCGATCTTGGTCCTGACCGGTCCGGGTTCGGAGAAACGGGATGGATCACGTCGGAGGATGCGAATGCCGAGCACCTGCTCGATATCTTCACATCCATCAATGACAGCTCGGACGATGCTTGGGACGCCTGCACCTCACTCCAAGCCGAAATGCTTGTACCACCTCTCACAGCTGTTGGAAATCACATGGAACGCAAACGGCCCCTTATTCGCATGTTTAAACTTGAGAGATAGCGGGGGGACAACCACCGGGTTGCTTAAACGCTGGTGGGCCTACCTGATGTAGATCGGGGGATGGGTCTCTACAAGGAAGGGATACAACTAGCCTTAGAAACTTTCGAACAGCTCGGGGACACAGTGGAGCAAGCATATTGTTTGAAGTACCTCGCTCGGTTGTTGTATGATAACAAACATATCGACGCCGCAGAAGAAGCCCGCATCCCGCGCAATGGATCTCATCCCAGAGAGAGGCCAACGATTTCTAGTCTGTGAATCTCACCGTATTCTTGGCGAGATATACCATTCCAAGGACAAGAGGTCGAGGGATCTTCACCATTTCAAGGTAGCCCTTGGGATTGCATGCTCTTTCGACAGGGCAGATCGGCCTTTTTTGGGTTCATTACGCCCTGGCGACGCTGTTTTCCAAGGAAGCCAGGTTCGATGACAGAAAAGCTCACATTGAACAAGCAAAGTTGCACGCGGCTGATATCACATACTGCCGGGGCCACGCGGTGAAGTTGCAGGCTGACTGTCGGTATGACAACAGTGGTTTGGAGAATCAAGGGCCGAGGTTTTGCGTGCTGCCGATGTGTATGAGAAGCTCGGGACTGTGTGGGACCTGGAGAAGTGTAGAACGCTCCTCCAGTGGATCGAGGAGGATTTGAACAACCCGGTTGTCTTGTATCCCGACGGTGAGCGCTTGAGCTCCCAGAAACGGTGCTATTTCCTACGTCTATTGATTCTCCATCCTTTCAGGCTTCGGATGGTATCTCACGTTTATTCAGACATATCCTTCTTTCCAGACACGGCTTCATGGATAGGATCTGCCTCCAGGGTTTCTGGGCAGACATCATCCTCGTTACCCTGTCCGCCACCTTGTTCGGCCTGGAGATCATTGCTACCTCCATATTTTGAACCGTTTTCTCCAAACTAGCTGGCCTCCCATACCCGTCCGTCACTCCAGCTCTTGTTGCCCTACATTTTTGATCTGTCTCCCATCTTGGATTTGTTCCGCTTTTATGTATGCCCTCGACTCTGAGCGACTTTCGGACGTCCGGTTCGCCACACCTCCGGCCAATTCGCATGAAAAGGGCGATAGCTTGCAGATGAGAATTATATCCCTAATGTGCGAAGGGTGTAGGAATCTAGTCCGTGAAAAGAGATAGACCAAATTGCGCCGACATCTGGGCGATTCGTTATATCAAGTTCAGTCCCGGCCAACAACTTCACCACCACTTCCGGGACAAAGAGGAATTAACATGGTGTTAAAAACAAGACTACACAAACGTCTCCTACACGTTGCTGGTGCGCAGTTGAAGAGTTTTGCGATATACACGAAACCAGAGAACAGAGGAAAATACACAACAAGCAGAGTACATAGTGGTTTACTTCTTCTTGTTAGCCTCCTCCTCTTCTCGCTGCGAGGAAAGAATCCGTCAGCACCTGCAATCAGGGAAGAGCGCGGTAGGGAATCACCTTGGCGGCACGCAACCTGCGTTGACCTTCATGCCTAGCACGGAACTTGGCATCGCGGAGGGCCTTAGCAGCGTCGAAGCTACGCTCCTCCTCGGTAATTTTGCGTGGTGCCTCGGCGGCGAACGCGGGTGGAAGGGCCAAGTTGGTACGGGTGGTGGGAGCCTCGAGGTCATCACCCTGTGCAGATTTTAGCAATAACAGATACACAAAAGAAGAGAGAGCGTACAGTGGAGTCGCCCTTCTTGGGTTTGCTAGCCTTGCGGGGGAAGACGATGAGCTTGGCCTTGTAAGCCTTTAGCCTCTCGATGTTAAGAGCCTTGCCCTCCTCGCTCAGGTTCCTCCTCCTGTGATCAACGACAATACCGACACCACGGGCCTCCTTCCTGCCAATGCCCGCCTCCTTCAGTTCAGCGAGAGTGAACCCACGTCCCTCCCTGAGTTTTCGATTATAGCGGACCGTTGGGGCACGAACGGCAGGTCGGAGTAAGGTCAGAGGACGGACACCGAGGGCAGCGGCCTTAGTCTTGCGGGCTTGTCTTCTACGGACTTTGGAACCTGGCTGATCGAACCAAGTGCGGACCCGGCGTTGCCAGTCTTTGCGGAAGTGGTTTGCATGGAGAACTAATAAGGAACCTGAGCATCGCCCATTTCAATCTCGTCGGACAGATGGGCTATACCGTTGTTGTGCTTAAAACCCATTTTTTCGTCTGCGGGTTGAAATAGAGATCAGTCAACGGTGCCATCCAAATCGCTGATCCCCAATCCATCCACTAATCCGCCGAGATTCTTCACATAAACCACATAGGTAGATTCGTCGTAGAATTCTAGCATGGAATGGGGATGTCTGGGGGCAGCGGAGATGCTCACCTTGAGGATGGGCGGGGACAGATGCGGTATCAGTGAATTGCGTGGGCCCAAGACCAAACGGAGGCGAAGCCACAGATCACGTGCTGTGCGGCTACAACCGGCTTTTCCACGGTCGCTCATTCTTATTCGAGACAAATTCGGCGAGGAAATGTGAACGCATATATTTGGGGGAGGTAACGATAATTTACGGTACAACGTTGACTTACCGAACGCATGTTTATTGAGTATTCCATTGAGACGAGGCGAATAGCGCGGCCCTTGGCTCTGAAACTCGCGCACCGCCTCTGCGACATCACTGGCACTCAGTCGGGTTGGGTTCGGGCATCTGGCCTGAGGGGCCGTAAGGATTGGAACGCAGTGTCAAGCTAGGGCTGAGCGCTGAGTACCGCGCACTGGTCGAAACAGCATGGTTGGTGGGATTGATGGTTTCCGGGCAAACTGATCAGGCTGTCGCATTACTGACATCCAGCGCAGTGTCGACTCTGGGACAGGTCGCAGGAGAGATTTCGTTTCAATCCGCCGTCAGTACGCTTGGAAGGCAGCGAGCATCGTCCAACAGAGGTTGCTATCGCTGGTGGTTTCGTTGATGCCTTGGAAACTGCTCTGTGGCGCGCGGACTAGACTATACTAAATTACACTACGTACGTCCTCGTGGCCAAGTCGGCGATTGCGGTCGTCAGGAAACGCTTTGTGTTCAACGCACTGTATCGCATTGATGGCGGGAGTCCGGGATTGGACACTGCAGGCGAATATTTGATTCCCGTTCCACATTCCACTCCTTCTCTCCTTTCCCCACCTCCCCCCGCAGCAGTATGCTGCCATTGCTCTCCTCCCTCTTCCTCCTCAGTTTTGTCTTTCCTTCAGTCCACTCCGCTTTCACATACAAGTTTGGCGTGCCAGGCTCATGCGACGACCTCGAGATTTCCTGGACCGGTCCGTCCGCCCTTTGACCCAAATTAACCTTCAACTCACTTCTCGGAATAGGTGGCCAGGGCCCCTTCGAGCTTATTTTAGTTCCAGTACGCGTTTTTGTCCCATTTTTCATAGCCGAGAATCTCGCTCAGATCATCCTGCTTCCCCACAGGTCTTTGGAACACCAAGGACCTTCAAGATCCCCGATTCAGCAGTAGCAAATGGCAAAGGCCTCTATAATGTACAGGTCAACTTCCCCGTACAACAGAAAATCCTTCTGGTCATGTCAGACGCGACGGGTCTTGGATCCGGCGGCACGAGTTTAGTCACAGAAGTGGGACCATCCATCAGCAGGAGGAGTTGCAACACGACAGACCCCGGGGTAGACTTTGCTTTCAATCTCGATTCAGCACTCACGCAATGCAGGTGAGACCACCGCTCCTACATCCCCCGCCACCCCCGTCTAACGTTTCACCACAGAACCTACGTATTTAACGGCTACGACCAGGCGGTTCAACCGGTCACCGTCACCGTCAGTTCTCAGTTCCTCCTGTTGTAAAGTGTTCGTCAACTTACCCTCATTACAGGGATTCATTCCTGGAGGGACCGCATTTCAGTTCAGCCCTCCAACCGGGTCTTCGACATATAACTGGCCAGCCGAATTAAAAGGTGGAACCTCCGTCGTCTTCGCCATGATGGATTCCCGAGGCCGCAACGGTCAGTATCATCTCGCTGCCCGAGGCATCTATAACTAAATGACCTCGTTCAGGTGGTTCGTCCGACGTCAAGCTTGTCGGGGCTTCCGATGACAGTAGCTGTCTCAAGTCCAACTCCCCTGCCTCCACCTCCAACCCTCCGACTCCAACTTCAACTTCGGCAACCAGCCCCTCGCCTGGTCAAAGTAATCCAAATACTCCGAAGGACGGTGGACCGAACACCGTCGCCATTGCTCTGGGGGCCCTGGGAGGTGTTCTGGCTCTTGCTCTTGTCGGCGCCGTTATCTTCTTTTACTTCCAACGTAAGAGGAAGAGAGCAAGTGCCTACTCGGAAGGCACATACTCACACCGAAAGCGTGGCTCCCGAAAGATGTCCCTAGATCTCGAGGAACCACGGCCAGTCGACAGCATCCACGACGACCAATCTGTGTCGCATATCACACCATTCTCACATGCCGCTTCGAGCTCAGACCACTTGCGACACTCCAGAGAGGATCTTCAGGACGCGGACCTCGGTCCACCTCGTCCCGGGCCCCCATCTTCGACTGGGCGATCAAAAGCATCGCAAGCAGGCTCGCTCAGACAGCCTCGATTCATCGTACATACCGATGTGGAGGACACCATACCAGAAGATGGTAATCAGGAAGTCATTGAACTTCCACCAACATACAGCGAACGAAGGGGACCATCACGGTCATCCGTGGCGGGGTCTTCGCTCTATACCGACTACCAATCACCTCCGCCACCACCACGCTAGTAATTGTCACCCCAAGACACCCCCGTCGTTATATTTTCTTCGTTTCGTTCGGGTTTTGCGTACGAAGCAGAGCTCCCTTGGGATTACTTGTAATCGCTTCGCTCGGTGGTAGCTGGGTGTATGCATTTTTAGAGGTCCCATGCTTTGTTCAAACACCTGTGTCTTTCGTAGGCTTCCCAGCCCCCTTTTATTTTTAGTTCTTGGTCGTGCAGCATGAAGTGCTGGTGCTGAACCTGACGTCCACTCGTTACTTTGCATTTTATTCTCTCGGACTTCTCGATTCACCCTCACACTCTCTCCAGTCGTCTTCCTCTTTTTGTGTCCACTCCCTACCCTATACTACGTCCTGTTCATTGCCTCGGACGCAAGATACAAATACTAGTCATCCAATATATGTATTATTTGATCCCCCCGGGATTCTGGTCGGTAGGTGTCCAACACAGGGCGATGCCATGTAGTATATGATAGGAGGGATGATGGAATCGAGCAACGCTCATTGGTCGAGGGTCCTGCAGGTTTAACTTCTATTCTGGATACGATAGGAGAAAGAGCGTGCATGCATGTGAGAGGGAGAGAAACTGGTATGACAGGAACAAGGTGGAAGGTGAAGGAGGAGGGCGGCCGCCTGGTTGATCGTCGCGAGCGCAAAACCAAATTCTCACTACCCAAGTGGGAGCAAAGAAAAAAGAGATTACTTGGTGTGTTCAGATAACGAGGGGGGGAGGGAAGGTGGGGGAGTAGAGGGGGAGAGAGAAAGGCGAAGGGAGGAGAGAAAGCCGTTGCAAGAGACGCTATAGAGCACAATACGATGAGGCAGTAGAGAGATATACACCACAAAGCCTGACGACAGAGCACAACGTGGGAGATGGCAGCCCGGTTGGATAAATGACAGGGAATGTTAGAAGACAGTGGTGTTGGGAGGTAGTACAGCGAAATCACGAGACCGGGACCAAAACAGGACGACGAAGAGGGTAGGAGCACAGAAAAGCCATCACGGGCTCTCATAGATCTGTGTGAATTGCGTTGGAATCTGGTCGGTCTGCGTGGGTATTGAGGTCTGTTCGGGCAAGGGCGTCGACCAGAGCATCCTGGTCTCTCCGCCTCTTGTGGCGTTTCCTTCTGTCTTCCTTGATGACGTGCGCTATCCTGCGGCGAATCTTGGAGTGCATTCGTGGATCGCCCACTGCTTGTTTGCACTTGTAGCACGCAAGTTCGATCGACGCCAGCAGGCGAAGAGTTTCAGAATTATTCAGTGCCTGGGGGGATCATGGCGTCAGAAACGGTTTTCAAGAAAAACGGCGATACGAACATTTAATGACCACGAGACGACTCTCGAGTTTTCGATGCAACCGATTACAACGAAGTTGCCTCGTTTCTCTGCCTGCAGGTCACAAGACTTGTTTCGGTGCTTCGTAAGCAGCAGCTAAGCTGATAGGGCGAACCAACATACCTCATGGAAGGTTGTCATGATTTTGTCGTTTGTAGCAGAGCGAACGACTTGAGAGAATACGCCCATCAGCCACTCGTAGTTTGGTGGTGGGATGACGAAGAGATACCACTCACCAACGCGAGACGATTGACCGTGGATTTCTTGGGTGACGGTAGCACGCCCCAGATAGACCCAAGCGTCCTTCCCGGGTCGGCGAATGTGGACTTTGACTGGGATCTCTGGAAAACCTTCACGAGATCGAGAGGGTGCTGTCGACGCAAGCGTTGGAGCTGGACCGGGAGGAGTCGTGAGCGACTGCATCAGGTTTCCTAGATTGAAGGCCGAGCCTTGCGATGTTGAGGGTTCGTTAGTTTCGAGGATTTCCGGTTGGGCGGACGTCAGGGGCTGCTGTGCAAAATCAACGTTGCCCGGGATGACATCGACCTCCATACCCTGTGAGCAGCCCGTCGAAACAAGGTTAGTGTGCGTTCGAACGGGCCGATAATATTACGCGTCCTGCTTACGGTTTCCATGGCGGGGATATACGCGTGGGTGTGGCTACGACTGTGAGTGGACGTTGAGGTGAAGTGTCCGTGACAGGAATGTGAACAAGGGCAAGGATGGTATGTGCACCTCCACGTGACTACGCGGGACCAGATATCATTGAGCTCTCAAAAATTATGCCACAGTTGGATGAACGCTAAGCTACAGTCTCTGCGGTATACTAGGCACCCCTACAGTATCTCTCGAAAATTGCTATCGTTGGTCCGGTGATAGATAAGGTCCACCAACCAGGCAAAGGTTGCGAGGAGTAAACTCGACTTTGATGATCGGAGTTCGCTTTGTGGGGAAAGTAGCTAGCAGATCCGTCCTATACCACGGAAGCATAGTTTTCAGAACGGAATTGCGGAGACAAGAAACTAACATCACTCACGTCTCAGACGAGTCGATGTCATCCTTGTTTGCATCCGTTGACGAAAATCCGTTGACGGTCGCCCCGTTCTGTTGTTGTTTGTTTGTAAGTCCGCCGGCTCCTTTGACATCCCAACACCTCATCGTCCAGTCCGCGCTACCACTGACGAGTAAAGAGGACTCAGCACTGAACGCGAGCGAGTAGATTGAAGCCTTGTGCCCAGTCATCTTCTTTATCCGCTTGCCGGAACCAAGGTCCCATAAGTTGATGGCGAGGTCCTCGCCTGTGATGGATCTAAGTATTTCATCCAATCTCGCGGGTAATTCTACCCACCTGCACTGGCAAGATACCTGCCGTCGGGACTGACAGCAAGTGTGGAAAGACCTCCCTGGTGTCCAATGAACACCCTCACGCACGACCCGCGTTGAACATCCCATAATCGAGCAGTCCAGTCACTCGACCCCGTCGCCAGATACAATGAGTTCGGATGGAAGCCCAGACACTGCCAACGTCTTTAGTAACAAACCTCTTAAGCGAGCGGACTAACCCACATCTACATCGCTCAGATGACCCGCATATATGCGTAACGCCGTCGTACGATCCGTTGACCACAGCCTCGCCGTCCTGTCTCTACTCGCAGTGGCAAAATACACCCCCATGGGGCTCCATTTCACGTCCCAGACTGGATTCTGATGACCACGATAGGCGACCAAATTTGTCATGGTATCTAGTGACCATAGTCGTGCCGTCCCATCTGCAGAAGAGGAGAGAAGATGCCGTGGTGAAGCAGCAGAGCCGCTCAATGGGTCAAAAGAGAGCGAGTAAACCGGCCCACTGTGCCCTATCAGCTTTCTGGTTGCCGTTCCCCCCTTTTCCTTGAGTTTTCGTAATGATGCAGCTAAAATGAATTATCAGTGCCACAGCCAACCGTTGAACGGAATAGCGCGGACCATCCTTGATGGAACTTGGTTGAAAGTCACTTCGCATACCCCTCAGTTTCTCGCCTTTGAGACTCCACAATCGGATATAGCTCTCAGCGAATCCGGCGGCCATCATAGAAACATCGGGGGAGAACTCGATGCATGGGGCACTAACGAAGCATCAGTTTCCGTCACATTTGCAAAGACAAAATTCGTACCCCTCCGGCACGTCATGCAGCGAGTATATGCACACACTTGGGAGTGCGGATGCCCTGTAAGTGGCAGCAGCAGGAGAGTTCACTCCGACGGCAGTGAGTGTTGAAGGTTCCAGGCGTATCCGTTTTCGTTCGTCCCTTACCCTCTCCACTTCGCGCCTGACGTCCAGTGTCTTGAAAGTTGGAGGATGGGGAAGTAGTTCTGCGGTCGTTGGGGCTATCGTGCCAGGTACTGTGGGTTGAATGTTGTAGTTAAAGTCATAGGAAGTTGACAATTCCCGGTCAATCATAGCCTGTTCCTTGATCGCGGTTTGGAAATCCTCGCTCAAGGGAGCGGGGCCTAATTTCAATTGGCCAGCAGAGGCATTGAATGCCCTTGGGTCGACAAGAGATGTCGTGGCGTTCTTATTTTGAGGAATCAACGAGGACAAGAGTCCAGTAGACTCCTCCCATGAATTTGGTGTAACGGTGGTGGAACTTGCAGTAGTAACTGTGAATTTACAGTAAACAAAATAGATTGTTCACGAAAAAGGCGGGTATATTTACCATCAAACCGCAAGTGATTATTTACAACCCCCAACGTCGCAGAGCGACCCCGTTTACCCGTTTCGCCGGAGAATCCAATGCCGGCACCAGTCCCCTCACCCGAAGAACCCTCGGTGAGCCACCCTATCAGTAGCGATAGCCCAGACCTACTCATCTTGACCACGTATTTCTCGTTCTTGAACCGTTGGGCCAAGTCGTCATTCTGGACGTGTGCCGGCAGTGTTAGAGTTGAAAGGTGGTGAAGAGTGGGTCTGTGGCTTGTCATCAATTGCGGCGAAAAGTGATTGAAAAATGACCGCCCTGGAGGTGTATCGGTTCGTTAGATATAACTCGATTTTACAAACACCGACTAACCGGCATCTTTGTACCCCGCTTGGATCAAATCAAGATAAAAGTGACAGAATATTGGAAATAGTACTGGTCGGAGTTCTGGCTGAAGAATGGTCAACAAAGAGACGGGCGGAGGCACACGGGAGTATACGAACTTGATACATCTCAAGTGATCCTTCCACCCAAGCCTCCAGTTCACGGTAACCTCCGTGCTTGTCAGTGGGATCCGACACCAGAATATCTTCAGCACCAATAGCTCCAAGACTGGCAATAAGATCGTGGATCGTCGTTGGGTTATTCATCCCCACAAGTCCCTCCAAGACATTGGGGGTGCTCTTGAACACGTTCTCGCCTGGACGTGAGGGTTTCGACGCGAAAACGGCGATCTTAGAGATCAATTCGTCCGCGGAGATTGTAGTGGACCCAGAGGCTTTGTTGCTTTCAGAGGTGTCATCGTCCATTGACTCTGAAAGGGCGTCTTCAGCTGCTCTGTATCCGCGTACTTTGAGATACTCCAAGACGAGACGGTCGGTATCTGCAACTTGAACTACATCTTGTGTCGCGTTTGGAGTGGGTTCTTCTTGGGCAGGAGATTGAGATGGGCCTGGGGTTCCTGTGGACATCGTGTGTGGGGACGACCACCGGTTGCAGGTCGAGAGAGAGATCGTGATGGGTCACGCGGTCACGTGCCCTTCACTTCTTCTCCATTCCACTCCTTGATCCTGCAGGACCTGCGTTAGGGCGCGAGCTCAACGTGTCAGGACGGTGTGAGTTATCGGCCGTGTCTCTCAACTTTCGCGCTCGTTAGCTCATTTTTTTTGGCCAGACAACAAGAGCGCTCTTCTGTATGTAGGTTAGAGGGCTCATCGCCCATACCTGGCTCCCAAGGATCGCACTAACGTTCAATGCGTCTTAGTCAGGACCCCACTAATAGGACACCAACCGCTCATCACACTCTTTGCGAGCTACATCTATACCATATACCCATGTCTCTTTCAAGTGCGCTCGGAAAGCTTCGAAATGCCTCTCGCGGCCGCCGTCGTGGGCGATCGGCCCAGTTAACTGAAGCGCAACGAAGCACAATCTCCCTGGTTTGCGCTCTATCCCAGACCTTCTCCTGCCTACTCACACACGTTTATTTAGTCCGCAAATCGAAGCGACAGATTTGAGAAGATACCCGAGCCTGAGGTCGAGGGATATCGCAGCTTGTTATCAGAGGATGCTATACCCAACCTACAACGAATCCTGGCTTCTGTCTCCAACACCATTCTCACCATGAGGTATGCTGCTAAAATCTCGGTATAAGTGGCGAATGCTGATGTCCCTTCGACAGTGAGGGGGATGACCTGCGAAATGCATTGAAGGTTGGGACACAACCACGAACCAAAGATCGAACATCTCCCTCACGGCATTTACTCAGGTCATGGAATTAGAAGAAACTGTCGTAAAGCTCCTTCAGCACATTCGTGTTTTGCGGAACGACGCACGGTCAATTGGTCGCCTTCCCCCGGAATTACTTTCCACGATATTCGAACACGTTGCTACTCCCCCAGAGTACGACTCGACTCCGACTCTCAGAGATGTCGTATCGTTGACCCACGTGTGTCGTTACTGGAGGACCATCCTGTTAAGCCACAACGGTGTTTGGTCCGATATACACCTCAAAGGACAGGATCCTGGTGCAGTGGCCCACCAGCTCGAGCGTTGTGGGGGTGCGGCACTCAGTGTGAATGCCCACCTGCAGTACTGGATGTTCCGAACCGAGAATGTCCGCCTCCTCAACAATCTCCGGGGAGCATTGGTGGATATCTGCCTACACCAGAACCAGGTTCGACGATTAGTCGTGCATATTGCGTGCTGTCAGGATTTCCATGAGCTCTTCAACTTCGACCTTCCGAACCTAGAGGAACTCATCTGGGAGGATCTTTGTGTGCAACACGCAATCACGCATAACTCCACTCCCCCGGGCCCCGGGTACAATCGGTTTCCGAGTCTGCGACACCTCTCCGTAAAGAAGACACTCTTTTGGCCAGTGGAATTCACGAACGGATTGACGAGCTTCAAGTTAGAAGGACACATGACGATTACTCCCCAGAAGCTTGTCGGTTTCCTTAGGCGGAATACAGCCTTAGAATCCCTCGAATTAATCAACCTGCACGTACCGTACCACTTCCTTCCGGACAAACCCATCGAACTAGACCATTTGGCGGAATTATCGATCCGGAACGTGGAACATGGGCACATTTTTCCCTACATCGCCTTACCCGCACTCAAGAGTTTGAAGATCGGTCCATTCGAGCAGCCTCCACGTTGGGTTGGTTCAGTGTGGTTCGGTCTCCAGGTTCCTTCCGGAGTCACTACCCTTACCATCACGTATCACGGTTCTGATGGGGAACGTGACAAGATTTCGGCGGTCGGTTTCGACAAGACATCTAAACGGTTGTTAACCCTCATGGAACACTCGGTTGGGAGACGTTTTATCCCCGTTTTCGGCGCCATAGCCAACGCTTCCTTAGACCTGGTCACCACTCTCCGTTTCGATGAAGAAGGGGTGTATCTCGAGGATCGAGTGTCGTCCGATCCGATCCTAACTCTACTCAGGAGCCTTTCGCAGTTGAGACGGATCGATTTGGGATGGGATCGTATAACTTGCAAGGTCATCGCGTGCCTGGACGACCACAGGGGATTGTGTCCGGAATTGAAGGATTTGAGGGTGAGGGTCACGAGAAAGTCGTGCACTTCGGTATTTGGGTCAGTTCGGAAGTTGGTGCGATCACGCGCGGATGCGGAGCAGTGGCTCAGTAGGGTTGAATGCATTACCTCTGAAGCTGACGAAGATGGAGAGTCTATCCGACGATCGTGGGATTCTCTATTCCGGTCAACCAATCTGACAGACTCCCTTCGCGACGGGTAAGTCAGATAAGAATGATGCAACCCTCTCTACTCTTCACTCATTGTGTGTGCTATAGTGGTGATAACTGTTTCAGCACGGATATGGGTGATGCATCACACATCATAGGGGCCAGCTATTTTTGATGGCCGATCTGCGTAGTTCGGAACAACCGACAATTTACGGTCACGGTCCGGTGGAGCACAAATTATTTCTTGCGGAATTTGAATGTATACATACTCCTGGATCTCACAAGAGGGTCCAAGCCAACAATGTTTGCCGGGTACGATATGACGAAGTGAACGACGGCTCAAGATTTCAAGATCTCAACGTTCAACCGCTACACCAAACAAAAAAAGGATCGTCGAATAGATCGTCTGCGGTAGCATCGAGGTCGATCGGCAGGAGGTGTCGGGGGGTGCTCAAGCGCTCATATCCATTGAGTTCGGGTCCCCTTTCCAGCCTATGCGCCACAACGTTTCTTAACTTTGGGCCTGGGTAGCCACCCCCCAGCGACTTGAAGGACTGAACCCCACGGCAATTGCTCCCGCTGTTGCGCCTCGTACCGTCTTGTCTATACACTACTTTTACTCGCTAAGATCTGTAATATCGGCGCACACTGACGCTGTGATGGGAGTGACCCAGAAAATCACCTCGTGTCCTTGGTACTGCCTCCATCTTACACACAACATCCTTCCTCCTTGGAGGTCGCGTTCTACAGTTACCAGGAAACTCATGTCTACCCCCTTTGAAGGAGCTTCGGGCCCGAGTGGGCACGCCGGATTACGACCTGCTCTTCGACAACCGGTGAGGGGAAACCACGCAACGCCCGTGCCAGTGTTGACATGGTTGGAGCAGGCACCGCCAGAACAATCAATATCCTATCAAATCAGGAAACTGACTGTAAGGCTGCTCGTCGATGTCTTTGACCTTAGGACTGACAAACTACTCGGCGATACAAGCACTCTGTTGAAACGTTATTGTCACACCATGAGGTACGATCCTGTCCCTCTAACGAAGTACCCGCCTGACCGGTCAGAAGGAGTCATCTGCGACGAAGGAAAAGATCGACGCTTTGTTGGAACAGTTAGATGGGCTGGGCTCGGGAGTGAATATTTGACCGGTCACCGCACTCCACAGGTGAGGCATCGGAACCCCGATCGAGCAACGGCCCGGTGGCACTGCCGCGGGTAGAGACGGTCCCTAACCTTTTTAACCTTTTGGACGAATTCAAACGCGAAAAGATGCGGAAGAAGATCGCCAAGTACTCCGGCCCTACTCGACGGATACTCGAACCGCATGTGATCAAACCCGATGACCCTGATCCTGATGATACCCTCGCTCCTACACATGCCAACAAACACACCGCACGCCCCAACTCGCCCCCCCTACCGCCACATCCCGTAGCCACCTCAATTGTTTCCTGTTTCAGGAGAGTGGTTGGTTAACTCGTGGTGACATGCACCTCGTAGGCTGAGACATGCACCTGGTTGCAGAACACCACACGTTCCGTCCTCGTTGTAAACGAGGAGTCAGAGACTCGCAACACAGGGGACACGATCGCCTCCCCTGACCCTCAGCCCGTGCCAGCAGAAGAGGGGGAAACTACCAGAAGACGAAGGCGAGGCTGCTTTACACGAGCCATCACAGGGGAACACTCCGGGGTTAATCCGGTCGAGGATGATGTTCTAGCCTCTGAAGTTTTGAAGCACCAGGGTACGAAGCCCCACCGCCGTGGTCTGCGGGGTTGATAGAAGCCATCTCGATCAGAGCAACCTCTTGTTCACCCCCATCTCCCGGGCTCTACACCGAACTCACCAAGTCGACACTGTTCCTCTATCCGTCCCTTTGGACCTCAGAACTGAACGAATCACGTTGAGGACCAGCCAAGTGGCTGGTGGACCGCCGAACGCAACTTTGGGAGGTGTCCTCAAGCTTGTGCATGGCTTTGTATCAGTATGCCATCCGTTTCCTTCAAATATCGTACACACCGTCGCTCACAGCTTTGGTCTCTTCACGCAGTCAGCGGATTCAGGTTCCACTCTCAGGGATTGACGCCCATGGTCGCCCAACTCGATTCTTCCCTGACGACAGTTTCTGTTGTCGCTCTGGTCATCCCTGCTACACCCGCAAAGCATCCTCTACCAATTTGCATTACTCCCAGTTCATGCACATCTGACCCGGCCAACATCCTGCTCATCACTGTACAAGGCGTACAATGTTCCCCGTCCATCCAGGCCAATATGGGTGGCGCTTCCTCGGACCACATCGAGTACCCCATGTGAGAACTCTTCCCGCCTTGCTCCTTCTGACCACTGTCACGGTTGCCACCTGCCTAACTGCTGAGAATCTTGTTGGGGGTGTCGGGGGTCTCGTTCGTTTATCACCTTTCCGTCACCACAGCTGCACACGTTCTTATCGCTATTCGATTCTGGCACCCAGTAACCACGATCCCTGACTGTTTTACATCAAACTACCTAATCTCATCACACGCACACCGCAAGCTACCGTCCAACATCGCCGCCAGCGGCATTCGGTGAAGTAAGTAAGAAATAAGTATTTTGAAAAGGACTGAAAAAAGTAGAAAAGTGAAAAAGCACAACGGAAAAGCATCCGAAAAGTGAAAAAGCGATTGGAAAGGTTTGCTGATGTTGGAAAACCCTTCCCAGGTTCTGACCACTTCGTTGATAGTCGGTCGCTCATTCGGGTTCGCGTTCCAACACCTCTCGATGAACTTCCACCTCTCTGTAGTAAGACCAAGCTGCTCGGCAGCCTGTGGCTTGGCGGGTCTTTCCCCTCTGGAGATTTGGATTGCGGCTGATATGTTCTCAACACAGTTGAACGGAACCTTTCCGGTGAACACTCCCACCACAAGCATCGCCAAAGCGAACACGTGGGCGGGTTTGGATGCCGTCAGGGGTTCGGAGTTGGCTTCGCTGGGTGGTTTGGTAATCTCCGGGGCGAGCCATCTTGAGGATTCCACAACTCCCGGATCGGAGATCATGTTGTGTATGCCGTAATCACAGACCTGGGCAATTCCAGCCTCGGTTACCAAAACATTAGTCTAAATGAATTACATAAGTTTGGCGTGGGTCTGAGGGGACGCGTCGCTTACGTCTTTCAAATCACCGTGGACAATATCGAGGGAGTGCAGGTATTGGAGCCCCTTCGCGACCTGTAGCAACTTGAGGGATTGATTAGGGACGTGCTGCGTGCGAAACGGGGGGACAGTTACCAGCTCCGACCTCGAGGCGTCGGGGTTAGACTCGAGGTACTGTGTGATATTCCCGTTTTGGCCCCAGTCGTAGATGAGAGCGAGCTGGAATATTGACGTGTCAACACCATGAAACGGGAGAACGTTCTCGTGGGCCAATCTCTTCCAGATAGGCACCACTTTCCAAAGGATCTTCTTTGCTTCATGGAGGTCCTGACGGGGGTAGATACGAAAGGCCTTGAAGGCCACCTGCCGCTGGTTGTTCCAAGTCCCTCGCCAGATGTCGGTGGTCCCTCCGGATGCAACTGCAATCTCCCCGCGTTTCTCGAGCCCTTGGAGTGATCCGGTGGAATTCGGGAGTAGCGAGGTGTTGCTATAGATATCCCCTAGCGTGGCCACAAACTTCGTGTCTTCCACAAGGGCTGTCGAGGCGGCCTGCTCGTGGTTTTCGGGGTTTAGTGGAATCAGCGTCGGGGCCGTCGGTAGTTAGAACCTTCCGCGAGGCGAAGGACCGGGATAGCAAGTGCTGACCTGATCAATAATTTCCACAAATCTCGCTCGATCTCCTGCTCCTAGCCCATTGATGGTCTGAATGATACCGTGATCCACCACAAGTTGGACTTCTGACTGGATTGTCTTGTTGGACGGAGGGTTATCCAACAGACGCTGTATTCTTTGCTTCTCCGGGGTCGAGGAACGACTAGTCGACTTCCCTTTGTTCGTGTTCGTCATGAGAGCGGGTTGAAAGAGGATGTGGGTGGCACGATGACGATCAGGGGCAGTGACACTGACAGTTATACCGCTATCATCCCTATGGCACGCGGTCTCGGCATGACGTAAAAGGGCGTTCACCGGCCTCCCCAGTCTTCACGGGATGTGCGGATGTCTACAGTGGACGTCCTCGGTTCGCCTGGTGGTCTGCAGGGTTAACCTCGTTTGTGCAGTCTGTTCTGCACGCAACGCTCCTGAATTGATCCCCACGGGTGTTCTTTTCTCGATTTTGGATCCGCCCTTCTAGTTCGGTTCCTCTGATAAATCCACCGCCCAAGGAATGCGGTAGGCTGGACGTGTTTGTGCCGGCATGGACCGGAAATTGCAACCACGATCCAAAGCGGGCCGCTTCCGGCGTCATTGCTTGACCGAGGTGCGGCGAATTGTTTTCGTGTCATGGGTGACTGCCTCGTTATGGCCCACGATATGCCGCAATATCGTTTCACTGCTGGGATCCGGGAGGTCAACGCACAAGAGAGGGCAGGGGAAAAGATTTATGACGATGAGGATCAGCTATCGTTCACTCATTACCCACGTAAAATGCGAAGAATGGAGGTGAGTCGTGGGAGGGAATCCCGGCTCCACCCCACCCCCTCAGGATCCAGCGCCCGGCAGCGCAGATGAGGTTGCCTAGATCAGCCCCGAGCCGACCATCAGTTGTCCGGAGGTAGATGGGGGAAGTGGAGACAACTACCACCAGCTTTGGTTCCATGGTAGTATCTAGGCTGTGAAGATATGGTAGCCGTTTTGCCACCTGATGACTGTGAGACAAAAAATCACCGTTAGTCCGCTTGTCGCCAAAACAGAGAACAATCACTGGTAACAGGTCGGGGCGATGCGCTCACAGGTTCGCATTTAGGCACCGTTGGGTGCCCTGGTTAGTCGAGCTTGCGAGACTATAGTAGGGGGAGGGGGGCAAAAGCCGTAGATTAGTCAGCAAACGTGGTTCCTTTTTTGGTAAGTATGTAATAAACTTTGCTTATCTAATTTCCGCGACTCAGCTAGCACCCGTTGGCAGAATTCTAGCCACACAAAATCTGAGAAAAAACATGAAAAAACCGGCGAAAAAATGTTCGGAATGGGCGAGCTCAACTCTGCCATGAGGGGTACCCTCATAAATCCCGTTTTGGGAGAATGGTATGGGACGAATATACCATCAGGGTCATTTTAAGTAGCTTGCGTTGAACGACTGCGAATGCTATTGCAGCAATTTTTCGATGCGACCAATGGATATATTGCCAGAAATTTACACGCTTGGCTCGTGTCACAGGGAGATTTCCGTCATAATCCTACATTGCATGAGGTTTAAGATAACATATCGTTGTGAAATCTCGTGGTCGGTGAACATATAGGGTCCATAAGTGTAAGTTACACTTGAATATTATTGGCCGCGTCAGCAAACTGGAGGGGCTGTGACTCACGAATTGCACAACTAAGGACAATTGCACAACTGGGGGAACCGCAGTAACCCGACCGTTTTGGAAAAACGTTTCCACACATAAGAAACACACCAGGCTACGCATGCCAATTCCCTATCGACTTTCCTGCATCTTCCCAGCTCGACTGGGAGAGTCGAGAGTCCGGTGGAGGGCCGTCCGGGTTCATACGAGTTGTCTATAGTTGGCATCGTGTACGTCAGTAGCTCTTAACGCCTGCTCCAAGCCCAAGTCCAGCGATCGTCAAGGGAGGAGGAAGGGATTGAATGGGCTCACCGATGTATATCCATCAAAGGATTGGCCAGCGCCCCCCCTATAAGAAGTAGCTCCGTTGCGACCTTTGTAGGGTCACTCGCCAGGTCGAAGAGTGGCGCTGTTATCTCCTGGTTGGGAGTGTCTCCCGTGTGAGAAGCGGGTTGATTCAGATGTGCAGACATTGTATGTACAATAACTCCGTTTATGCAGCAAGAATCGCAAAAGACTGGCGCAGGAACTTGTGCGAATCGTTACAGGTATAATAGGAGCAAGGCCAGTTTACCATTTCCTGGGAAGCATAAAGGCTCCAAGCACAAAGCCCGTTTCACGGACAATTCCACTACCTGCACCTGCCCTCACAACCAGAATAACGATGACTCACGGTGCGCCTAGGGAGGAGAGGTATTGTCGGTGAAGACCGACACCCTCAAACCCTCATCCGAGCTTGAGGATGGATTCCAGACTACCAGCACATGCTCGGTGACGAGATAAAGCATGTCTTCGTCCTAGTTCGACATCCTGGTGCACTGACTGACGTATCCGTCGGAATGGGAACAATCTGGCCCCAAGCAGGGATGTCCTGATGTATACGATCGTCTTCATGTTATCCTGAAGCGCTGAAGTTCGAAGGCTTGGTGTATTTAGTCATCCTCGCTCGTATGAATCTTATTGATCGTTCATGTTAAGTCGAGATCCGCTGTGTCAAGTTCACCCACAGACCACGATACCACCGTACCACCCCCCAAACGGTCTCAGACTCAAACGGATCCCAATGAAATACTCCTTACGTCCGCGACCAACCCCAGATGGCAAGGCAAGCGCAACGATGCATCGTGTTCATCAACATACCGCCACTGCTCGTCTCCTCTACAGTCACAACGCACCGCAATACCTGGGATAAAAAAATGACGACCTCCAACACTGACACCCGACGACGAACACGTACCACGGCCACAACGGGGACTCCCCATCCGTCAACCTGATTCTTGTCTCCCAGGGTAGAGTTCCCCCCCGGGACGCCCAGCAAGTGTTGACCGACGCATTTACGGCCGACGACTATATCGGCTGCATCAGGGACCTCACGGGATCATATGGAACATCGACCCGCAGGCATACATTGATAAATTGGATCAGGTCGGTCCTCGTCTGTCCGTGCTTGTGAGCAGCGCGTTAATAGCTGTCCCACATCGGATGATAGACAACACCCTAACACCTGGGTCAGAAATTTACGACCGCTATCTCCGAGCACTGAGAAAGACTTGTGGGATCTACGGAATCCTCCCACCTTCGCGCATCATGGTAACGACCAATATAATGAAATATCTGTTCGATGTGAGTTCGCTCATGACACGGGGGCCAATAGAGAGGAGGGTGGCATCCCAATACTTCATTTATCAAACGACTGAAAGGCATTTTCCGTCGTTAATATCCTCAAACCCTGTTTCCCCACGGGGAGGACGGGTCTCGGATTTCGTTGACCTTTGTGTTTGGGGCCTGCAAGCATTGAATGGGGCTTGAAGCTTGAAGCACGATTCAAGCAAGGCCTGGAGGCACTTGGATTTGTGGAATCGATCCGAGCACCACGTGCAGGACTCGTCGCACGTTGCACCCTTGAGGGGGTATTGAAGCTTGAAGTGCTACCCCCAATACAACACACGCTGCTTTACACAAGTGATGTGGCAGACGGTGCTCATTATTTTGTAGGCGCCTGTCCGAGGCCCCCTCTTTGCGGGGCCTGGTTCAGTTGCTTGGCATCACACGTGGCCCTCTCCATCTCCACTCTACTGTAGGCTTAGCAATTCATGATGGCGACTTGGAAAAGACTGCCTTCGTCACCGTCACAAATCTTGAGAACTCCTGGTCGCCGTCTCACAGGACTTGCATTATCGACGAGGAGCAACACCCGTCCAAGCTGAGGACAATGTCTGCGTCAAATTTTGTCGCGGTGCTGAACGATGCTGGTCCAGCCCCGTCAACCTTGATGGTGGTTTGTTGGCTCTGTCCAACGTTCCCCACGATGAGTATGCCTCTTGGTGCGAGCGAGTCATTGGGTCCTCTTCTTTAACGACTTGTTCTTGAGATTATTGATTACAGCAGGGAGCTCTGAACCCGGCTTAGACCGTGAGACACCGTAGAAACGACAGCGAAATTGTCCCCCATCCAAGGGGGACTGTAGTTATGCGAGTTAATGCACGGACCCCAGCGAGCCATATCATACATACACGAAACACGTAATACATCTAAGGGTTTAAATAAAGGAAAGACCCGCCTTACCGACGATGGAAACGAATGGATTGTTCAGTACGTTGCTCCCACGGATCTCCAGAATGCCGCAGAAATAAATACAGAACGGAGAGGGAGGGGAGTCTAGGATATCTGGTAGACGGAGATGCTGTTGATCCTGATCAAAGCATCTATGAATGAAGTTCAAGTAAGTGGTATTCATGAGGGGATAAAAGTCGCACCATCGTAGTTTGTCGGGTCCGCGACGGCGTCCGTGCAAGTTCCTGGAAATCCGCCGTTATCGTAAGCAGGTCCAGCCCAGTCACCGCAAATGGTGATGTTGATAACCACTGGAAAAGGAAGGAACGGGGTTTTCAATGTCGTATAATAGGGGGACAAAACAGACGAGACATACGCTGCATATCCCGGAACGCGTTTTCGATGTCACAGGATTCGTCGGTCCAACGGGCGATGGGGGTTCCCCAACTATCTGGGTCGGGGGTTCCATTGAGGATATCCTGAGGGACCTCGGTACGCGCGAACCTCCAGAACGATAATTGTGTCTTATCCCAGAGCATAACGACTACACCCCCGGTGCCTGCATTGAAGGGCGCTCCAGCGGTTCCCTCAATATCTCTGATGGCACAGCCAGCGTTGTTCCCGGCCTCGCTCCTGCACTCGGCGCCAAGAGGATCCCCATCGAAGTTTTCTCCAGGGTCCGTCCTGCATACAGCCTTGCTTCCAGTGTGGAGGGTGTATTGATTGGACTGATCGGTGTTGACGTACTCAACGATGTCGGCCTGATGAAAAAGGTCGAACCGGGGATCAGCGAGATCGAAGACCGGGCCGCAATAAAACGCACCTCTCCTCCCTCCGGCCACGAAGGACTAGCGCTTAATCAGTGCCCTATCTCATAAATCGGAATAAGATTAAAACGATACCCGACAGCTGGGGAAATGTCAAATTTTAATACCAACTCCCTCACAAAAAATCGGAGGTGCTTACCCCAAAAGGCGGGCCATACAGAAGGTCCATGAGCGAATTTCGCGAAATCAGCGATGAAGAGACCACTGTTGTACGTGGCTTTGCTGGTTATGCGAACCCTATCCGGAAGGTACAACGGTGGGTCCCAATGCGGTCGATCGACCATGTGGTTGGGGGGAACTTACGATCTGCGTTTACCACCAGAGGGAACCCTGCCCTTATTGTCCACCCTCAAGACAGCGCTGCCATCTCCGTCCACGTAGGCTAGATCTCGAGAGTTTTCCCGGGTCTGGTAAGCCACGTTTCCGTGGGTAGGATCAGGATTGGAGAAGAAATTCCATTCGCTGCCGGAATAACTCAGCACGGGGGATAGGGAAAATAAACGAGCCTCCGCATACTTAAAGAAGGTGTTGCCTTTGTGTCTGTGCTGTAGCCGAAACTTGTTCGGTGTCGTTCCGTTTCCACAAGCGGAATCTTCTGCTTTAATGTTGACACGGTTGGTTGTAAGAGCGAATGATGT
>Ga0307515_10005922_pt1 | contig 24653 bp, 11 predicted proteins | sample 17_EM_MG_FD_194513 | JGI IMG/M metagenome (GOLD analysis project Ga0307515, IMG submission 194513) | Populus trichocarpa ectomycorrhiza microbial communities from riparian zone in the Pacific Northwest, United States - 17_EM | ecosystem: Host-associated > Plants > Roots > Unclassified | place... | reverse complement strand
AATAATTAAACACTTATCTTCTATTTATAAAGACCCTTTTAAAGTATAGAACGCCCGCCTTAGCTATAAAAGCCTAAATATAAAAATAATAGAGACCTTTTTGGCCTTTTAAACCCGCTTTCTATACCTAGCTAGATAGGCCTAGATCCCCTAGGAAGACCTACTACTAGACCTCTTTAACAAGCTTACCCTGGACCTATAGCGGGCCGTATTACTAGCTTATACTACGGCACAGACGTTAAAGGAACTTATAGACTATTGCCTAGCTATTAACTAAGGCCTCCGTTAAATTAAGGCACGTGCCGACTAGCTAAAAACTAGAAACCTTGCAAACTAGGCCGTAAGTACTATAAGTACGGCCCGTAGTGCCCTAGCATAATCGGCAACTCCTATAGCTAACCTGGCAGCTAGCCACGCAGCTACCCCTATTGTGGGCCTAGTGTATACCTGGCCTATATATAGCAACCCCTATATATAGGCCCTTAGCGATTAAGGAGCTTGCTTCTTGTATGGTTAAATAGGCTACCCTATAAGGAACTGCCTAATAAAGGCAAAGATAAATGAGGTCCTATTAATTTAGGAGGACAGTATAGAGCTAGAAAAAGAGAAACCCTAGAGGAAGACTCCTCTCTAGGGTTAAAAGGGATTGATATGTTATATATCAATCTAGGTCAGCTAGTTAGTGGAAGAAGCTGCACTATCCCTTATACTTTATTTTGTAATAAATATTAAGTTTTAACCTTTACGTTAGCTAACTTAGGAGCAAATACTTTTACCTTAATTAATATAAAGTATGCTGTAAAACTGGCTAACTTTTTAAATGTACCCTTTAAAGAACTGCCTAAACTAATCCCTATTCGCGGTTATAACGGACGGATAGGGCTATCTATTATAACTATCTTGTGGATCTACCTCCGCGTTAACGGATAAAGGTAGTATAACATCCCCTTTCTTATTACGGACTTAGGAAGCCACGATATAATCTTAGGAAGAAAATGGCTAGCCTATTTAGGCTTGCAGCTTAAAGTATGAAGTAGACGGCTTATCTAGCCCAAAACTCTACCCCCAACCCCTTCCTTTATAAAAGAAATTAGCATTATAATAGAAAACCTTATATAGCCCTAGATTAATACCATTTACTAGGCCGATGCTATGCGCAGAGACTAGGCCTTTAAGAAGGATATATAGCTTAACCCGCAACGGATCCGTATACTACGCCACCCTTAGACTACCTATATTACGCTACCCGCACTAAAGACCTAGAGAGTTAGTAATAACCTAGCTAAGTTCCCTATAGAGAACCCTATAAAGCTATAAAGGAAAGCTAGGGATATTAGACGCTATACTAAACTAATAGATAGGAAGGATAACTTACGGAAAATGGAATATAAGCTGAGGAAGACCATAAACCCTATACCGCAAACCACGGCCTAACGGACGCTAAAGAAACCTACAGACCTCCCACTAGTTAATGTCTGCTATATTGGCGCTATAGGATTCTACTAGAACCTAGTTCAGCCTAATACCATTACCTTTATAACTAGCCTATATAAAATTAACCAAATGATTAAGGAAAAGGAAAGCGAGCTTAGTAGATAGGAAAGTGGGCTTACGGATAAAGAACTAGTAGAGTAAAAACTACCCAATTAACACCGGAAATTTAAGGACGTATTCTCTAAGGCAGCGTCTAATATACTTCTACCCCACTAACTATATAACTATAAGATTGAGATTAAGCAAGATAAGGGAAGTACCCTTAGCTTTAGCCCTCTCTACCTACAGTCTATTACCGAATTATAGGCTATAAAGTAGTACCTTATTAATAACCTAAATAAGGGCTTTATTAAGCCTAGCTAAGCCCCTTTTAACTTACCTATTTTCTTTATTAAAAAGCTAAATAAAGGACTGCGCTTCTGCATTAACTACCGTAAGCTAAATAATATAACCTATAAGGACCGCTACCCGCTACCCTTACTTAATAAGACTCTTATCTAAATAAGTAGAGCTAAGGTTTTTATAAAGCTTAATATCCACTAGGCCTTTTACCGAATTAGGATAGACCCTAGGTCTAAGGATCTTACTATATTCCGGACTTATTACGGGACGTATAAATATAAGGTACTTCCTTTTAGACTAACTAACGGACTAGCTATATACTAGCGGTATATAAACAATATACTCTTTAACTACTTTAATGACTTCTATACGGCCTATTTAGATAATATTATAATCTACTTAGAGAATAAACTGGAATACGAGGAGCACGTCTATAAAGTCCTATAATGGCTCCACGAAGCTGGCCTCCAGGCCAATATTAAGAAGTCGGAATTCAGTGTTAAGCGTATAAAGTACCTAGGTTTTATTATCAGTATAGACGGAATTAAGGCTAACCTAGAGAAAATAACCGCAATTAACTAGTGGACGCCCCCATAGACCGTAAAAGGGGTATAATCGTTTTTAGGTTTCTGTAACTTCTACCGACGCTTTATTAAGAACTATAGTAGAATTACCCGGCCTCTTAACCGCCTTACTAGGAAAGACCAGCCCTTTTACTTTGACGCTATATATATACAGGCCTTTAATAAGCTTAAAAAACGGCTAGTGTCGGCCCCCCTACTTACCTACTTTAACCTAGAACGGCCCTTAATGCTAAAAACTAATACCTTAGACGGCGCGATAGCTAGTGTTTTTTCCTAGAAGCAACCGGACGGAGAATAGCACCCTGTCGCATACTATTTAAAGACTATAATAGATGCTAAACTAAACTACTATATCTATAATAAAGAAATGCTAGCTATTATCTCTAGCTTTTAGTACTAGCGTATATAGCTAGAGGGGACCCCTGAACCCATTAAAGTAGTATTAGATTATAAGGCCCTAGAATACTTCATAATAACTAAGGCCCTTACGGCCCGGCAGGCATGCTAGGCGGGTGTCCTATCTTAGTTTAACTTCTTAATTATATATAGACTAGGCGCTATAAACCGTGCGAATGCTCTTACTAGGCGCGAATAAGACCTAAGTAACTATATAGCTGCGAAGATCTTATTATAGACCTAGATACTACTACGACTAGAGCACCTTAACCCCTAGATATAGGTAGAACTAAGTATAGACTCCTTAGGCGCCAAGATATATCCTATTAACCCTTTAGGACTTAACTTAATTAACGAATTGCTATAGACAAACTATACAGTCCCTTCTCTACAGGAGTACCGTAAAAAGGCAAAGAACGTTACTAGCCTATAGTCCCTTAAAAATAGATTACTTAAGCATTAGAAACGGCTGGTAGTAGTAAAAGAATAGAACTTACGGACTCGGCTTATTGCTAAAGCATATACCTAGGTCTTTACGGCCTACCCCAGAAAGAATAAGACCCGTAAGATTATTGGCGACCGCTACTACTGGCCCAGAATAGTTATAGATATCGACCGCTATGTACGGAACTACAACGACTGCTATAGGTCTATAATTCCACGAGATAAGACCCTAGGACTATTAAAACCCCTCCTAATACCCGACCGCCCCTAGTAATATATCTCTATAGACTTTTATAAGCTACCTCTAGACCGTAATAGATATAATATAGTTATAATCCTGGTTAACCGCTTTAGTAAGCGCCCGTTCTTAATTCCCTGTTATAAGAATATTAATGCTAAAGAGGCAGCCCGACTATATATCCACTACATCTACTAAATTTATGGACTACTAGACACTATTATATCTAACCGCAGGCCGTAGTTTATATTAGCCTTTTAAAATAAGTTTACCTAGATCCTAAGTATTAAGCTAAAGCTTTCTATAGTATATTACCCCCAGACAGACGGTTAAATAGAAATTGTAAATTAATACTTGGACCAGAGACTCTAGCCTTTCGTTAACTACTTCTAGAATAACTAGGCCAAACTATTGCCCTTAATAGACTACGCCTAAGTAACCCTACCCTACAACTCTACCGGATTTGCCCCTATTTAACTAGAAATGGGTTACCTACCCCGTATAAGCTTTAACTAGGAAAAACCAGAAGGGCCCTAGACTGTACGCGAAAAACTATCTTATAAGGAAGCCTAGCAGTACGCTAAGCGCTTAGAAGAAGCCTAGAAAGTAGCCCGTACGAACCTAGAAAAGGCCCAGAAATTAATAAAACAGTAGGTAAATAAGTATAGGCGCGAGCCTGACTTTACTATAGGCGATATGGTTTAGGTTATAATAAAGAACTAGAAGATAGAACGGCCTAGCCGTAAGCTAGACTATAAGATGGCAGGACTGTATAAGATTTTTAATAAAGTAGGCAACTTGTATAAGGTTAAGCTTCCAGACTTAATTAAAGTTCACCCTATCTTCTTACCGGATAAGCTATAGAAAGCTGCAAATAACCTACTACCCGGATAAAAGAATAAACCTCCCCTGCCAATTTAAGTTAATAATAATAATAAATGGGAAATTAAAGAAATACTAGCCTGTAAACTTGTAAAGGGAATATTAAAGTATCGTATTAGTTGGAAAGGATATAACTCAGACCCCACTTAGTACCCTGTATAGAACTTTATAGGTAGCCCCTATAAGCTTTAAGAGTTTTATAGCCGTTACCCTAATAAACCCAGACTACTAAAGTACCTAAATAAGTAGATAGAATGCTGGTATAATAAAGACGATAAGCTACCAAAAGAATATAAGGACAAAAACGCCCCAGAAATTTCTTAGTTACGTGAGGTGCTGAGATATCTAGGAACTTTAACCAGCGGTCGAAGTTGTCTAATTAGTTAGATTCTCTTGCCAAGACTTTTAGCGGCAAAGCCTAAGGGCAGGCTTTTTTAGAGGGGGGGGTAATGTTATGGTACTGGTAGAACTTAGCAGAACTACGCACCGGCAAGTTGCCATAGATTGCCGCATATTGCGGTTATGTGACGCGAAGATCGTATATAGCTTTAAGCGGCGCTCCCCTTTTTCTCCTTTCCTTTCTTTAGCTTTAGATTCTCGTTTATAGATAATCTAATTATACAGGCTTGCGCGACCCTTTTGCCGTGCTTATGTCTTGATTGACTAAGTCGCTAACATAGGCTAGAGTTAGGCGCTAAATTGCTATACTTTTTAAGAGCGTAGAGTGGTGCTAATAGAAGATCTTAATTAAGTATATATACCTTTATAAGTATTTACAGGATTAAAGAAAGTAAGGTTATATTCTTTAATACCTTAATATACGCTAATAACTTAATTACGTAGGCTGAAATCCTCTTAATATAATTTGGATAAACCGCGCTAAATTATCTAAAGTTAATTAAAGAGCTTTTAAAGATAATTAAGCTAAGGGACACCTGGGTTTATAGCAATACTCCTTAAAAAGGTAGTCTCTCTCTATTCTAATATATATTACTACTTATTCTCTTTTATTTTAAAGTGGCATCTTAACTTATATATTATGCGGTTAAAATTATATCCTTTTCCTACTAAATAATTATAATAGAAGGTATTAGCTTAGCCCTTAAGTATAACGGAATAGGCGTTGTAGTATTAATTAGACTCTATTTCTACCTTCTAGTAATAGTTATAGAAGATATATAGTTTGGAATTAAGAACATTATATAGTTTTCTACTAAACTTCTTCTCCTAATCTAAATAGAGCTTCGTAAGCTCTATAAGCAATTTTAAACTACCTCTAATTTAAGATTAAGATAGAGGGGGTGGGAGTTATATTATAGGCTGTAGTAGGGATATAGGTCTAGTTGGTAGAGTCTAAAGGTTATTAAATTATAAAGTAATAGGATCCTGTGCCTACTCTTATTAGGGTATAGTATTTAAGGTTAAAGTTACGGGTTAAATTAGATATAGAGGAGTTAAAGGCAGAGGTAGATTTGTCTCTAGAGGTGTATTGCTTAGATTCTATTATAAGTTAAGCTTTCTTATAGTGCGCAGTTAGTGCTTAATCTCTTATAGAGTCTATTTATGCTCTTTCTTTACATTAATAACCTGCTCCTAAATATTATCTTTAATAGTACCCCTATCTATAGGTATAAAGACTTTATACTCCCGCAAGAAGTTACGAAAGTCTTATATAATATCCTTCTTTATAGGAGTTTATGTTCCCTTTATCTATCTAATAAAGTCCTCCCTTATATAGTACTATAGTATAGTGTTGTTATATTTGCTGTCTTTATAGTGTGCTATACGGTGTAATAAGAATCTGTTTAAGTCTTGCTAATTAACGTCTTTAAGGTTAGTTATGTCGGCGTTCTATATCTCTAGGTTAATATCGTCCTCGTACTTCTTCGGGTAGGTTAACGCCATAATAGTCGTTATTGAAGGTTGTTTGACGCGTTTTGGACGTTAACTTAGGACCCTAGGTTTAGTAACACTTCTGACCTAAAGTACTCGACCAAATCTTCGTAAACGTGGTTGTTCTGCGTAATGGACGCAACTTGGTATCTCCTAGTACTTAGTAACACTTCTATTACTAGTTTTTCGCAAGTCTAAGGTAGCACAGTATCGCCGGGATCTATTCTATATAAGCGTATATAGCACCCCTATACGAGACTATCTCTTCTATTTGAAAACCTAGCTGCTCTATAGTTAACTGTATATTTAACTACTGATTAGTGTTAGTTATATAGGGTGACTTACTAATAACGACTACTTAAGTAGGTTACAGTGATGTTGGTTAATAAAGCTTATTAATTAGAATGAGGGAGGGCGAGGAGCTTAAGACTCCTCGCTACGCTAGTGCTGCGGCGTTACGTAATAACCGCTTGCCTTATTCCCGACAATTAGTATAGACCTAAAGAAGATTAAAGCTATAGTAAGTTGGTAAGAGCTAGAGAATATAATATAGTTAAGGTTATTCTTAGGGTTCTGTAACTATTATAGGAGGTTTATAGTATAGTGGTTAAAGAATATTAAACTATTTACCAGGCTTATAAAGAAAGAGGAACTATAGGTATAGGGAGATAAGTAAAAAAAGTTATTTAAAGAACTTAAGGAGTTGTTTACCTAAGAACTAATCCTTAAGATCTATTAACTAGGACTAGATACAGTTGTGGAAATAGATATATTAAACTATATACTAGAAGTATGCTTGCTATAGAAGTATAAGAACGTATAGCACCCAGTATTATATTATAGTAGAAAAATAATACTACTAGAGTTAAACTATAACGTCTATAACAAAGAGTTATTAAGTATAATTATAGTACTTAAAAAATAGAGAGCATTCTTATAAGGCGTAGAGAAACTATTTATAGTTAAGATGGATTATAAGAACCTAACGGGGTTCCTAATAACTAAAGAACTTAATTAAAGATAAGTTAAATAGGTAGAGATGCTTATAGAATACTATTTTAAGATTTAGTATACTAAAGGGACTAAAAATGCAAGGGTAGACGTACTTAGTAGAAAAGCTAAACTATAGAATAAGGAGAAGCTATTAGGAGCAATGCTATGTAGAGATAAGGATAGATAGATTAGATATAATTACCCTAAGCTAGTAGTAACTTAAGAGGATAATAAACTAGAAAGAGTCTATAAAATACTAGAAAGCTTTTAAGTATAAAGAATTCTAGAAGCATAGCTAGAAGATCTATAGATGGATATATATAAAAATTAAGAAGTAAAGTATATCCTAAAGAGCATAGTAGAGTATTTTATAGAAGATTTCTATAGGGGAATAACTTAAGGATATAATGGAGTAATAGGCTTAGTATTAAGACTTTAGGAAGAATATATTATTAACAGAATTTAGAGTATTGCAAGAAAAGTAATAAAGGAGTACTTAGATTGTTAAAGGAATAAACTAATAAGGTATAAGCTATATAGAGGGCTATAACCTATTAAAATGCTAAAGAGACTATAGGAGGTTATATTATAGGACTTTATTATTAAGTTACTAAAGTTAAGAGATCCTATTACCAGATAAGAGTATAATATAATCTTAGTAATAGTGGATAAGTTAACTAAATGGGGCTACTTTATAGCATATATAGAAAAAATCTTAGCGGAAGATATCGCTAGAATCTATGTTAAGGAAGTGTTTATAAGATATAAAGTACTAAGTAAAATTATAATAGATAGAGACCTAAGATTTATAGCAGTATTTTAGGAAGTATTTTTAGTAGAATAGGGAGTTAGAGTAGTAACTTCTACCGTATATTATCCGCAGACAGACGGTTAAATAGAAATATTAAATTAGACGCTAGAGTAGTATCTAAGATATTATATTAATTACGTATAGAATGATTAGGTATTACTACTACTAGTTATATAGTTTGTATACAATATAACACTATAAGAAGAAATAGGCATATTACTATTTAAGGCGAATTATAGATATAAGCTAGGAATATCATTGTTACTATAGTAAGTAAAGAAAATAAGTAGTATAGCTAAAGAAAGAATAAAGATACTAATAAATCTTTATATAGATCTTATAGAATTAGTAAAAAAGGTATAAGAGAGAATAAAAAGGTACTATAACGCTAAGAGATCTAAGGGACTAGATCTTAAGGAGGGGGATAAAGTATAGCTACTATATAAAAATTTTAAGAGTTAATAATTAAGCAAGAAGTTAAACTATATTAGGCTAGGACCTTTTAAAATTATATAAAGAATTTTACTAGTTACGTTTAAGTTAAACCTACTAGCTAAGATAAAGATTTACCCTATATAGTATATCGTAATGCTAAAACTAGTATATGGAAATGTTAAGTAACTAGTCTATAAGGCAGACACGTATAAAGGATAAGAAGAAGATAAATGGTAAGTTTTAAAGATTATTAGTTATAAGGATATTGATGATAAAATATAGTATAAGGTTAAGTAAATAGGCTATACTAAGACTACCTAGGAACTACTATAGAATCTAAAAAACGCTATAAGAAAGGTATAGGAGTATTAGAAGAAATTAGGTTAGGTAGTATTAATAAAGAAGGATTACTAAAGAATGAGTTACTTAAGGGGAACTTAGGAGGAGCAGTTACTAAACTACTTAAATTTATTTCCTTCTTAATTAGAAGAGAATCCGTTTTTTTATTACTAAGTTCCTATAAATCTTATTTTATAAGTTTCTACTCCTTAAAACGGACCTTTTTATAAACCTTCTTAAGACGAAGTAACTAAGTAAATGCCGCGATATAAGTATCTAAGGCCTTCTATTCCGTATTATAAGAATATTTTAACTTAATAAGGGCTTAAGATAGTTTACTATCTAGCCGCGTAGTAGTAGATTAAATATAAGACCCTAAGGCAAATTAGTTAAGGAACTAGACAACTATTAAGAGTAATAGGACGCGTATATTTAATATTAGAAATAGAGCAAACGTTATAAAATAAATAAATATTTACTTTAGTATACTTTAAGTAAAAAAAAATAGCTGTTATAAGGATAGGCTCGCTAATATAATGTAGACTAACCCCTCTTTTAAATAATAAGAATATAGAGACGGTATAATCTTACTAAGAGATAATATTGCAGTAATAGTATAAGCACGACGTTGCGCCTACAAAGAGGAAGGAGCTTTAGGTATAATAAGTAATAATATTAACTAAATTAATTAAACGGATATTATACCTCTAGTAAACGACTTAGAGATATTTTAAATCTTTAAGGACGAAGATAAAGAGGAGGGAGATGGTGTTACGGACGCTTTAAGTACAATATTATAACTACTAGGAGAAGAGTTAGAAGAAGCTAGTTAGTTAATATAGGTATAGTTTAGAATAAAACCGGTAGAGCTATATAATAAGGAATAGTAGCTAAGGTTATATAACGTTATACGCAGTATACGCAGTATATAAGAGGAACGTATATATAATATATATAATATATATATTACGTATAAAGGGGATTTCTTAAAAGTACGGTTGTGTATTTAAAGGACCACAGTCCCTACCTAGATAGTTCTCTCCTTTATAGTAAATCTTAGAATATAATTAGAGTTAATCTATTAGGTAACCACTCCACTAGTTATATTTACGTTGTTGACTATTCTATACCTATATACCTAGCCTATTAATAAGTCTACTATAGTATTTTCTACAAGGCTTCGTTATAAGAGCTTTCTATCCTTTTAACAGCTAGAGGACTACTATAACCTATACGTCTTCCCTAGCAGTATTAAAGTACCGTAACGGCCGCTAAGCTATTATACGCAGTTTAAATAGAATAAAAAGATATTCTAGGGGGTAGAAATTTACTTAAAGGAGAAAACCTATAGCGCCCGCAAGCAGAGCGTTTAGTATGCCAAGCTTAGCGGCGTTAAGGAGACCTAAATTAAATAGGCTAGACGCTAGAATACGGACGTAATAACGGGAGCCTACCTTAGCTACCTACCCCGTGCGTTTATACGGTCAATCGCCGGCTTCCTAAAGAAAGAAAAGGGCTACTTTCTTCCCCGCGCACAGGAGGTGCTAAAGAAGGCCCTTTATTTAAAGATATAGCTTAAGACTAATGTCTAGCTAAAACGCATAGAGGCCTACTACCTAGGTAGGGCCGATAATAAGGTTATATAGCTTAACCTTACGGGCTTAGGATTTCTACGCCTCCTCCGCGCGCTTAGGGTAATCCTATTATAGAACTTAGTAATCCTACGCAAGTAGTTCCCGCTCTACCCCCTATAAAAGGACCCCCTCTTTAGCTATAAGGAGTACTAGAGGTTCACCACGCGGGTAGAAAGCTCGCTAGCTAACGTAGTTACGCCAGACAAGCTAATAATGCGGAAATACTGGCCTACCTATAAGGCCGTAGCTAAGCTAAGATATAAGGCCGCGATCTCTAAAATAAAGGGGGTTTAATTACGCGTGCAGACAATCTTAGAACGCCTTAGCGAGATGGAAAGGTTATTAGCATTATTCGCACCTATATGGATCTAGTAAGGGAAGACAGGCATCTGGATAGGGCCTACGGAGTCCGTACGTCCGTCTTTGGACGGCCTTATACCCGTACCCGGGTCCGTTCCTAAACGCGTTAACGGCCAGATTCTATCTTTAGATAAACCCTCTCCCGTATATTCGACCCCTACAGAGATACTAAGGGGTCCTTAACTGTCTACTGCCGCAGAGCCTGCTCAGCCGTCTACTATAACGTCTACTATACCCCCACCGCAGCTGCCGTAGGCTAACTCTTAGCCCCTCCCATTTATTCTTAACCTGTAGGCGCCGCTAAGGAAATATAAGATGCTTTGGGGCGGTAATTTAGTGTTCCAGCTCTAGGCTGAGTGGACTTTAGGGCTAGCAGGTGGGCCGTTAATTAAAGCTCTTAATTGCTACTAGGGGGCACGCTAGCGGGTTAACGGCGAGGCTATGTTCTACAGCTGTCGCCGTAGGATAATTAAGGATGTAAGATGGCGCGTAGAAGACGGTACGGCAAGAGATAAGAGATAGGCTATTAACCAGCTGGAACAGCTACAAGGTCGGCGTTCTTTGGATTAGCTTTATAAGAATATCTAAATAGTTATTTTACTGCAGTATCCAAGACGCCTTTATATAACTACACTACGGTGACTAAGACGCCTCTATATATAATTGCACTGCAGTAACCGAGACGCCTCGATGTATAACTGTACTGCAGTAACCAAGACGTCTCGATGTAGGACTGTACTAGTGACCGAGACGTCTCGATATAGGACTGCACTGCAGTGACCGAGACGCCTCAATGTACGACTGCACTACAGTGACCGAAACGCCTCGATATAGGACTGCACTGCATTGACCGAGACGCCTCGATGTAGGACTATACTACAGTAACCGAGACGTCTTAATATAGGACTGTACTACAGCAACTAAGACGCCTTAATATAGGAATAGAGCCCGTTTAGGTGTTGTAAATTCAGAGCAACATTACGCGACCGTCCAGAAGTACCGATCTCGTATTAACCCGGGTCGTGACCGCGCCAAGTGAGCCCCCCCGGTATGTGATAGATATATGATCGGAAGGGCCTTACAGCTTTTAAACTATTCCTAGCAAGTTTTGCAATCGTCAAATAAATAGCACAGACTGCTATAAGCCTAGAACCAATTCCAACCAACAACGCAGTGTATTAAACCAAACACGGCGTATCAAAACAGCCATACCCCTTAATCACACTCATTTCATCTACCTCCTCCGCCTTCGTCTTAAACGACCACCCGCCCTGCCGATTCTCAACAATCTCCGCCCCGGTACCCCCATCTCTCCTCCGCCACATACAAACTCCAAACACACCCAGCTCAGACACCACGCGGCCCTCATAAACCCCTCTACCCGCAAGCAAGATATTACTCAACGACGGCGGTCTCATCAACTCCATAAGCACGTAACTCCGCCACTCCGCCTCCGGCACCCGTTCCAACACCCGCGGAATATCCCCCCGATACACATTATGCCCGCCGCCCTCCAACGACGGCTTGAGCACGAACCGCTCCGCCGCGCCCGCATCCGCCGCCAGCGCCCGCGCCCGCCGTCCCACCTCCGAGTCGTCGAGCGGATACATCGGCGCGAACGTCGCGCGCACCTGCGCCGCGCGCGGCGGGGGGAGGAACCGCTCCACGGCCCCCGGCAGCGATAGCGCCTGCTGGACCTTCTTCAACGTGGCGAGCTGGGCCAGGACCGAGGGGCATTTTATCGCGCGGGCGAGCTCGAGGCGCGTGCGGGCGGCGATGCCGGCGCTGTCGTGCTCGGCGGGGTCGTAGGCGGCGCGGAGGTAGACGGCTGAGATCTCGACGGGGAGCGTGGCGTGCGGGGGGTAGAAGAGGAGTTCGCGGGATTGGGTGAGGGTGGTGCGGGCGGTGATGTCGGAGGGGAAGAGGGCGCGGTAGGTCGGGATCGCGGGGTCGTGGGCCCACAGGCTGTATTCAAGGGGCCGCTCGTCGCAGATGTTGATGTTGTTTGGTTGGACGGCTATCAGGATTGCGGTGGTGGTTGCGGGGGCGCTGCGCGGCAGGCCGTAGGCTGTGTGGGCGGCGGCGAGGCCGGAGGTGATGGAGGTGGTGGTTTCGGCGGTCGGCAGGGCGGAGGGGGTGATGGGGTTTTGGGGACTGGTGCCCAAGTCGTACGCGCCGGTGCGCGCGAGGTGGTGGTGCATGGCGTTGACAATGTTTCCATGCGTGCCGCCGGCACAGGAAAAGGTGTTGAATTCGACTTGCTTAATGGTCGGTTCTGGTGCTAGATCGCTGGTTTCAGGAGCCAGCCGGCTACACTCGCCCTCGCGAGGCTCCTCGGGGCTGTGGAGCATGTAGTCTGAGCGAAAGATTCCAAGCGTGAGAGGCTGTATGTATCCTTTCTCTTTTACTTTTTCGTGCACGCCCCACAGAGCTCTTGTGAAGGGGTCCGTCAGAATCAGGTCCTGAAGAACGTCAAACAGCCAGCCTTCGTCTTCTGCGATGTTTGCGTAGAGTTCGTTGTAACTCTCCTGGAGCTCCAGAGCGTGCGAGAAGCATGATTTGGGGAATAGAGTCGGGAACATGCTCACGCCGATGGGACGGGCTAGCACGGCGCGGTCTTCGTTGTGGGTATACATTTTAATTAGGGAGCCGTGCGTCAGTTGCCAGTCCTGGATGTCTGCTTGGAGAGCCAGAAGACGTTCCTCTGATAATGGAGGGGGATACGGTGCGTGGAGTGATGATCCCATTATTACAAGTGTTCTTCTCGACTTTGTATTTGTAATTCCCGTATAAGGGAGTCTGATGCTGCCATGTGCTATTTCCCGAATATCTGGAGATTGTGAAGGGAGTCAGGCCAGATTATCTCAGCCAATCCGATATGCAACCCCAGACAATATTCAAAGGATTTCGCCGATTCCCAATATATCACAGACATCTTTTCTCAGTCAACGCAGTCCCACTTTCACCTCTGCAAATGGCTCCAGCCACTTTAACAGAGCCCAGAGACAATCACGTTGAATGCTCAAGTAGACCTTAACTTACTTAAGGATATCAGGCTCTCTGAAGTAGTTAAAACTCTCGTCTAAAGCCCATATAGTGTAATATCAATGAAGCAGTTCATGCCTTGCTTGTGCTTGGTTCAGCATAGACCTCTACCAACGACGCTTACGATACGGAACATTTGATCAATTCAAAAATGACTAGGGGCAGTCGGGCTGAAAGGTTGTAGTGAGCCTCGGAAGACTTTTTATCATTTACCAAGACGCATTCATGCTTTGGCATATGACAGTCAAAGCACGTAACGTTAAGGTGTTGCTGAGTGGAAGCGGAACGGAGTTTCTCGGTAAAACGGAGTTGTTTAAGGACGCTCAGGTCCGTGCCTTAGACGGAGCCAACATCGCATACACGCAATAGCACAAGTTTGATATTGTTCTTGATGAGCAAATCTTATAGAATTAACTATCATGAGATTATGTAGCCTAAAGTATGTCAAGAATTGGCTTGCCGTAGCTACTCACCTTGAATTCTGTTATACCATGCCAAGGTTACTCGAATCCCTCAAAGGACTACTTGTCAACTTCAACGCCATTCAAAGGATTGCTTTAATTTCCCATCCTTACTGCGCCACAGAATAGGTACTGGCTATTTCTTGTATATCTGTTCACGACTGAAGCGCCTCCCACAATATGTGTCCTATATGGTCCAGAGCCTCAAGCTCCAGGTATAGATAGGACAGCTTTGCCTCATGCACCGAATCCCACAGATTTTATTTTCTCTCGGTTGCTTTTTTTTCTGATAGATTATCACTGGGTTATTTACCAGTCCGTATTATACCTCTATTCTTCTGATCTAGCTTGCTACTCATCGCGCCAATCATCATTTCCTTTAAATATCACAAAGATGGTACTCTCTCACCTCATCTCAAATTTCTAGAGCCCCATTCTTTGATATGAAACTAATTCGACAGCAGCTCTATCTTTGTTTCGCGTCCCTCCTAGCGATAACCCCTTCACTTGCCTTGTCAATTACACATAGATCGGCCGTTGCTACTACGAGGTTTTCGCAACGGAGCATCGGTTATGGTTCTACAAAGACTGTTTCAAATAGCCTTGCTTTAAAATGGTATGAGCTGGATTCGACGAAGGGCCTGACTACCGTCCAAGGCGATCCCTCGGCTTTTTACAACTGCGCAGGTCCAATGGTGAACGACTATCCCTCTATAACTGAGTGGTTAAGCTTTGATAAGATGTGGGAGATCAACCTGCCACATATCACCTCCGTCAACTCTCAGGCTGGGTCAAACTTCCCTTCTCTAATTCATGATGCCATACAGAGGGTGTCTCAAGATTCGAAAGTAGACGCTCGGCTCATTCTCGCAGTGGTCCTGCAAGAGGTATTATGTTTTTTTAACCAGTCCGCCCTTTCACCCCTTACAAATCAGATACACTGCTCTTGTTTGTTTATCTCCTAACTCTCTACTAGTCTGCCGGTAACGTCAATGTGGCTTGCACGGATGTAAATCATTGTGGGCTCATGCAAGCTCCTCCTGGCAGTGGCAGCTTTGATGCCAAAGATCCGTCTGGCAGCATTCTTAATATGATTCAAGATGGTGTCTACGGCATCGATACGCTCCGGACCGTCCAAGCCAGCGAGAACTTGCCGCATGGAGCACCTGGTATCCTGCAATATCTTAATGGCGGGCCTGACGATCTCTATTGGATTGACTCCCAATACTGGGGTAACCCTTACGCGGCCGTCCATCTCTATAACGGGGGTACCATATCTAGTCAAGACCTGACTAGGGAAGAGTATGGCAACCCAAAGACGAAGGTGTATGCAAATGATATCACGAGTCGGTTGACGGGTTGGGACGGCGCTCCAGCTGGATGTATGGCGAGCGTCAAGTGTCCAGGCGCACTCAGAACTGCTGATTCATGCGGTTCTTGAGAAATTCTACCTCTTCTTTCAGTCTTAAGAATGAAAACACGAATTGTCTACGTTGACGGAGCCACGAGTCTGAAGTTCAGCAACGGGCTTTAGTTATCATTCTGTATACTAAAACGAGAGGGATATCCTGGGGCAGTTCCGGGGCTTCAAATCTTCCTTGATATGCAAGCCTGCGAATGATCTTTGTTAACCTTGTTGTTAACCTTGTAAATTTTATAACCATAAGCAGACCACGGATGTCCTCACATTCGCCACGGGCTAGTATTTTAGAACACGTTATTGCTGCACACCAACCCGAACCGGTAGAAGTTACCAGTCACGACCAACCCCATCACTCACCGACTACCAAAGCCCCCGGTGGACTCTCCCTGTAAGCCGCCCTCAGCGCCCTGTTGTACCAAATAGCGTTCCGGTTATCGCCCCCGATCTCGTCCCGTTGCAAGCCCCGTGCGGTCCCCCCGTACGTGAGCACACGATCGTTATTTATCATGCCCCTAGAATCGTTAGACAGCCACCACAACATGGCGCTGTCATACAGCCGTTGGCCGCCGTGGAGAGAACCCAGTGGTCGCTGCCCAGCACGGCCTTGGAGAACAGGAAGGCGTGCGAGTTGTCGGTGAAAATGCAAGGCAAGAAGACCAGCAAGGTCCAGGGCCCGGGTCCGAAAGTTGGAGTCTATTTCGGGGAAAGGGCCTGGTGGGGTGGAGTTGTTTGAAACGAGGTGCATTTTGCTGTCGGCTTCGCCGCAGACATAGACGACTTGGTTTACGTATGCTAAGTAGGGTTTTATGGTCGGCACCCTGACGTTTGCTGGGGCTGGATCGGACCGGAGTGCGGATGGAGAAGTAGAAGGCGCCGGAGAAAGGATGTGTTGAGTCATTTGCCTCTAGGGCGTAGCCCTGTATCAGATTAACTGGAGAGGCTGTAGCCTGTATTTAACTAGCTCCCACGGCTGTTCACGAGCTTGAGACTTCGTAACAAACTGGTAAAAAGCCTGACAGCTGCGATTTTGTTATGTGAATTCACGAGATGTGCCATTTAAGGGTGCGAAAAAGACACGCGTGAATGAAGAGAAGAAACAGTGTGAATTATCCCTCTATCCATGATTTTGGGTGCCTTTCGACCTGTTTTCATAACCCAATCAATCATACCAATCGTCGCGACTATCTCATCAAAGCCAGCAGTCTGCCAATATCTTACAATTCGTCTTTAGATATGCCCTGGATGGCTACAAGTTCGGTCTCGAAGACTGTATCTGCATTAGTCCGATTCACCTCGCCAAAAATCCGCCTACGGTAGACTCACTAAGCACGGAACCCCCAGGAATTGGTCCCACGCCCTTGTCGCCATATGCCCATTCTGGCTGGATCGTCAACGTCCTCTTCTCTCCAGGGCACATATCCAACAGTCCCTGGTCCCATCCTTTGATCACTTGACCGTTGCCGACCTTGAATGACAATGGCGTGCCACGATTGTAGGAGGCATCAAATTCTGAGCCATCTTTGGCAAGCGTGCCGCGGTAGTGCACGTCGATTGTGTCGCCGGCTTGCGTCTTGCGGCCGCATTCGGCTTCTTGGGTGACTTCGATGTTAAGAGGCTTGTCGAGGGCGAGGGCCACAGCGGGCAAGAGTGCGAGGAGGGCGTAGAATCGCATTGTGAAGCTATTCTCTGCTTTTGAAGATTATAGGATGATGTAGGGTAGATTTGGCAGGTAATTGAGGTTATATGGTACCGGAAATTGGTGGTTGTGGTACACGTAGACGGAGATCAAGGCGGCGGTGTCGAGCCATGTGGAGCTTTGTGGGGATTTGCATGGTTCCTGCGATCTGTTCGTTTCGCAGGCGGCGTGGAGCCCCTAATTGGTTAGTTGGTTTGACCATTTCAACACCACATCGCGTTTCGTGGCGCAGAAATCAAAACAATCTAGGAAGACCATCAAGAATATCGCATGAGAGTAGATTAACATATTAACAAGCTACTATAAAATTCCTCTCTCATTTTATTGTTCAGTTCCATTCATATCAAAAATCTTCCAAAAGATACACCCGTCTTAGCTAGACAAGCTATCACTGTGATTGCTACATAATGTCATTAGCTAGAATGATTGCTTTGAGTGAATGTTTTACTGCATTTCAGAGGATCAATGGAGCAAGATCTATCTAGTCAAATATTAGGAGTGCCCTCCTCTTATAGTTTTGAATGCAGTTTGAAAACCCTCAATCGTGATCTTCTAATAGAACAGACCACTCCAAACGCTTCTCAGGGGCCTCCAATATATCGCATATCGAGTATTTGATTCCGCATATACATACTTACCATCGATTTGGCGCATATCTATATATTCCATATTGGTGCAATTTTCCTGGCGATCTGCCTGGCGGCCCAGCTCAATTCACCAACATCCCAAGCGCCATTCATCATAAACTACCAAAAGATTCACAAAAGATTCCTAGCCTGATGGACCAATTGGGAATCACACGGCTAAGCGACTGACGGGGCCACACCTTTTTGGAAGCCCATCGTCGCGACCTCCCGTCCTTCTCTCCACCATCTTTCGATCCGACGACCCTTCAAGGACATGCTGAAGCCAAGACGGTTGAAACGCCAATTCGTGACTTCCGCTATGATCTCTACGGAGAACAAAGCATAGCGCAAGAATGGATTGGGCTCAAAATCCCACCTAGGAATATTGTTGTGCAGATCAAGCGCTTCGAGGTTAAGGAAATCGTTAACAGGGGCAAGAAGATGGTTGAAACGGAGATAGTGAAGGTGATGACTCCAGTCACTGTTCCTACTGATGAATTCGACATCCATCAATATATCGGCGATTCTACTCGATACGCGCCCTATAAGATGACACCCATCATCAAGCACGAGAGCGATAGCCTTAAGTACGGCCACTGCTTTTCCATGGTGGAAATGTAGCGATGCATCCATCAAGAAAGTACTAGAAAAGCGGCTGAATGAAGACGACAACTAAAGCTATCTAGTCTTTCTACAAAAGGTGTGATCCATAACACATCGCCTTCTTGTGGACGCGCTACCTTCCTTCCTCTGTCAAGCTCCAGCAACTCTTCCAAGGCCGTCGTCTAAAATATTTCCGCCAATTCCACGCCGAACTACTTCAATCCGAAAATTTGTCTCGCTCGCTAACAATAATTTTCTCACCAATTGCACCGACCATTCCTATCGCTACTCTTGCCCCGGCATCCTTATTTCCTTCATCTATCGTGGATTCTATGCGGCGTCCTCAGTCATCGTTCAACACCGCTCGTTCTGATACCTTGAGATTTCGCTCCCGCTCATGAACTCAGTCGCATCTTCTCCTAAAACAGTTTACCATCTATAATTTCAGCAGGCTGATGGCTTCGCACTCACGGTTGATCAATAGCAAGTAGTGGAAGTCAGAATCACTTCAACGCTATCTCATAATTCAGACCCTCACAGAAAAGGGGGGGAGGCACGTGCGTTCTGCTCCCTATAGTTTCCCCCAGATTCTTTTTAAAATTTTAACTCTGTCTATATCGCTGTATCTCGTGCCTTAATATAATAGATATAGGGCACTAATATATTTAGGGAGGGAAATTACTACCTAGAGAATTTAATACATTAAACAAATCTACTATAACTATTGTGGTTGGGCTATAGTCCATAAAAAGCGATAAAAATTAATTCCTAAAACATTCACTTCTCACCAAAGCGACGCCCGTAAGCTCTCAGACGCTCCGTGTTTAGAATTTTAAAATATAGGGAGCAGATATGAGCGTATCCTGCCCCGTAACCAAATACGTGCTGATCTAACTGAGTTCGGTTAAAATTCTACTACGGAGCGTCTGATTCATGAGATTACTTCAACAAGAAAATTCGCTTAGCTCCCACGTGATGGCGCTCTCAGTACGCATCTCAAACTCCAACTCCTTCTGCCCGAATAACTTTACGCGTTATAATATTACGCCTATGGATGCTCTTCTCGATGGACTCAATGCTGCGCAAAAAAGTGCTGTTACAAGTCCAGCTTCAGTAGTCCAAGTTCTCGCTCCTCCTGGATCAGGAAAGACCAAAACGCTGACTGCCCGAGTCGCGTACCTGATCAACCATGGCCTCCTCCCATGGAATATTATCGTCTGCACATTTACAATCAAAGCAGCACGAGAGATGAAGGAAAGGATACGTGGCTTTGTTGGAGAGGGGGTTGAGTCTAGATTGATCTTGGGTACTTTTCACTCCGTCGCTCGTCGCTTCCTAGTCCTTTACGGCAATCATATCGGCATCGAAAAGAACTTCGGCATTGCAGACAGCTCCGACAGCTTAGCAATAATCAAGCGCATCATCAAGCGACGAGGTTTTAATGTTGAGCCATCTGCTGCCCGATCAAGGATATCTGGTCTCAAAGCCCGCAGCATCAGTTATGAAGGATACATCGCAACTACGAAGAAGGCCGATCAACAGGAATTTGCCAATATATACGCGGAGTATGAAGACACCCTCAAAGCATCGAATCTTCTCGACTACGACGACCTTCTCCTGCGATGCGGTGACCTTCTTCGAAAACATCCCGCATGCGTATCCAGTATTCAAGCAGTTCTCATCGATGAGTTCCAGGATACCAACCGTGTTCAATACGAACTAATGAGTCTCTTTGCTCAGCGGAATAGAACTATCACCATTGTTGGCGACCCAGACCAAAGCATCTACGGCTTCAGGTCAGCGGAAATAAAAAACCTGCAACGCATGAGACATCAATATCCGGAGACCATAGTTGTCAACCTCGAGAAGAACTACAGGTCGTCTGGATCTATTCTTCATTCCGCTTTGGCAGTTATCCAGCAAGATGAGAGCAGACACAATAAAACTCTCCTTGCGACTCATTGCGTCGGTGAACGACCTGTTCTTCGCAAGCTGCCATCTGCCGCTGTCGAAGCTGGCTGGATCGTATCAGAAATTCGACGGGCCAAAATTCTAACCGGAGAACTTCTCGCCTACAATGATTTCGCCATCCTTCTCCGCTCCGCTTCTCTTTCTCGCCACATTGAATCAGCACTTGGAAAAGCAGGAATACCCTACCGAATGGTTGGTGGTCACAGATTCTTCGATCGAGTCGAAGTCAAGATTGTCCTTGATTACCTTCGGGTTATCAACCAGCCAGATCATAACGACGCCCTTGTGCGAGTCATTAACGTCCCTTCACGAAAGGTCGGGGAAGTTACTATCAAGCACCTCCTGGAAGAAGCAGAAGCCAAGAAGACGCCTCTCTGGAACCTAGTCCTGAATGTGGTACAGGGAAAGGCAAGGCCGCAAACAAAGCTCTCAAGCCAAGCCGAGAAAGGGCTTGAAACGTTTGTCAACTTAATCCTAACGTCTCGGAAGAAACTTCAAAGTGTTGATGAAGAGAGCTGCAACCTCATCGACCTCATCGCCCACTTGTTGAGAAAACTCTCATTTGAAGAATTTCTCCGGAAGACCCATCCAGAGGATTTTGAGGCAAGATGGGCCAATGTCGAAGAACTTGTGGCCCAAGCAACTGATATTACGGTGGCCACAGAAGAAGCACTACCCGTTGTCGAAGATATTGACCAACGAGAATTTTCCTCTGAAGACACCTTGTCAAAGTTCCTCGCGAACGTCGCACTATCCACCGAAGTTGAGAAAGCAGAAGGCGAGCAGGTCTCCCAAGTAACCATATCTACTATACATGCTGCCAAAGGACTCGAATGGCCGGCTGTGTTTATCCCAGCGGCATACGAAGGATCCATACCACACTCAAGGGCTGAAGATACTGATGAAGAGAGGAGGCTTCTTTACGTTGGCATGACCAGGGCCCAGTCATTATTATACCTCAGTTGCCCGGTGAAGAACTCTCAAAGAGAACAAACGATTCTCTCACCATTCATATCTTCCAGAAGTATGGCCAATGTCTTTGACCCCAAGGGGCCTTCCTTCCGATTCAGTGTTACTTTAGATCTATCCCGCATTCTTCGACGACCATGCCCGCCAGAATCTACCATCCAGAATGCCAGAAGCCTAGTAGATCGTGTTGAGGACGACCTTTGGCCTCTGGATGGGGAAGAGCTGGACCCCGAAAATAGTTACTGGGATCGTTCGGAGCCTAGCAATAGCACCTTCCCATTAGAGGTTCCATCAAAACGTCGCAGAGTCGAAGCTACGACTGCAGTCACCACGATTACTGCATCTGTGACTACGCACAATCCGTCTGCATACTCCATCTCTTCTACCACTATACACAGCGGATTTGTTAGTGCTGGCGCACACATGAAGATTCTTCGAGAGACCGAGGCTGCTCGTGGAGCAGCCGCTGCTAAAGAAGCAGTACTAAAGAAAGCGCGCCGTGATGAGAGTGGGACAAATACTGCTGGCTTATCAACTAAGACGGCAAAGAAACGGCTGGCTGGACAAGGCAGTATAACCAATTTCTTCGCCAGACCCAGTGTGACGACGGTACAGGGGAATAGAAGACCAGCTCAATCAACGGCCCCTTCGAAACAATCCGTATTATCGAAGTCATCTCTCCAAAGATCTTGGCCGGCGGTTCTTAACAATGTTCGCTCAGCCTCCCACACGCCATATGTTCCTCCTTCGACCTCTACCCATAAACCACGCAGTGAACCATTGCTTGGTCGGCCTCGGAAAGTGGAGGATGAGGAAGGAATAGACACAAAACGATATGTGCTTCTCTCAAGCTCACCCGTCAAGTCGGACGATGGTGACCGAGCTGCAGCGCAAAATGGTAAGCTCCAATATACCACCTATTCTTTTCTCTACAATTAGTCCCTGCTAACATCAATCTCGATCAGATGTGGCTACCAAATACGAAGCAGCCAGTCCCACGAAAATCACCCTCTCATCCCCGAATAGCCGTGAACCCAACCTTCCTCTAAACGACTTTCGACCTGCTTCAACATTCCATGCCACCAGCTTCACGCAAAGTCATAATCGATCCGCGCCGCAGAGGAGGACGCTTGGGATGCGTCGCAGTTTACAGGGCTGGAGCGTGAAATCACACCAACCGCCACGGCCTCGATAATACCAACCATGGTGGCGGTCGCTAGGTGTTTCTACATCTCACAGCACCAAACCGTCTCCTATTGTATTACCATCACTCATATACACATCTACATCCTGTGTGATTGTCAAAGCGTTAATTTGTGCATATTTCTGCGTTGATATCTTTACCCGTGAAGCATTTGTTTTTGTCAATCCAAAGTCAGAGGAAGGGGACCTGGCGTTAAAATTTGGTGGCGATGTATTAGTATGTAGCGGCGTCCACTTCTCATACAGTTAGCGGCATGACAAGGCGTTTGGGGTTAGGTAAATACTGGTCAGAGGTCTCATAGGAAAAGGGGTTTTTGTTTTTGGTCAACAATAATCATACACCCCCAAATGATACGCGTACACCCCCGTCTAAACAGGCTTAGATCCTGCCTGTTCAGGTTCGAACATCACGTGAATTTAATTTGTTTGCATCTCCCTCACGAAAATTAAAGTGTCAAAATGTTATCTCAGGTGCCCAAACCCTCGTTAAGGAATCCACCTCTGCACCTTGTGAATATTATGAATTCGGTTATAAAAGGAGGCGCAGCACCACGTGAGCACCAAGGCACGTGCGGGGTAATTCCTTACCGAGGGTCTGAGGGCAAATGGGCGCAGTTTGCACCCTTTATAGAATAAAATGTTCTCTACCTCTTGCTTTAAGAACTATTTTTTAGTACTATTAAGAAGCAGCTCCTAAAGTATTAGAATAAACTAAAGTGTCCGAGGTAAGGAAGGGTTTTCCCTAGGCACGTGTAGCGCACGTGCCTCACAAGCGAGTCACATGTGAGTCGCCTGTACCTCGCAGCTATATAACTATCTACTGCAGTTTTACCTAACAGTATTAGAATGCGTGAAGGACTGGGCAGATCATGGAATTTTAGGTATTCCTTTATAGTTTCTTTATCGTACGGTAGCTGGAGGGTAAAAAAAGAGAATTTAATATAATAGTCGTACGCTAAGAAATGTGGCCGAAAGTATCGGAGAATTATCGGATACTCTTGTAATACTATCAGCTGATAGGTTGATTATCCGATACAGGTATCCGGGGGCTATCGACCGCAAGCCTGAACATCAACTTCCTCAACACCAGCAGCAACTAGATAGCTTTATCAATCAAATAGACAACCAATATGGTCAGAAATTGTCGACCTGAATCGGACTTCCTTACCATCATCGTACTACTGTCTGTCGACCCAGATCGTATTTACGTACTTTGTCTTAGTTGTCCCTTAACTTACGACTAAATGTCTTATCGAATGTCTTATTACCTATTCCTACCACCAATTGCTGACTGAATGACGACGTAGTCATCATTCTATTTTGCCACTTACCTGATGTATATAGAGAGCTTCTAGAGCCTTCTTTAATAAACAGAGTTCTTATTCCTGATCGTCCGTTTAACAAAAATCGTTGCAACCAAACGATGAGGACTTCGTTCCGCCTCCTTAATACCCTAAACTGTTGCGTCGGATAAAGAAAAAGTGTCGACCTGAGTTAGGTGTCATGCCGCCGACTTAGTTACCTACCCCTTGACTCGGTCACCGACTTAGTCACCGACTCCCTATTACGTACCCCCCCTGTACCTGCATCTACCTTATGCATATATAGTCTCTTTCCTTTATAGATTAATTAATACACGAATCCTCCTTTCCTGACCTCCTTTTGGCGGTCGATAAAAAGCTACCGCAGGGTTGTCAATGATATTTTTATTCATTGCTTTATAACGATATATTCATTCATAAGGAGTGATAATGATTGAATATTTTGCCAGCCCTTATGAATGAATATTCACACAACTATGAATATATATA
>Ga0307515_10005920_pt1 | contig 24654 bp, 22 predicted proteins | sample 17_EM_MG_FD_194513 | JGI IMG/M metagenome (GOLD analysis project Ga0307515, IMG submission 194513) | Populus trichocarpa ectomycorrhiza microbial communities from riparian zone in the Pacific Northwest, United States - 17_EM | ecosystem: Host-associated > Plants > Roots > Unclassified | place... | reverse complement strand
GAAGTGGATTTTCCACTACATGAAGACGCACGAACGGCTCGACAAGTACAATGCAATCTGGTTATCCGTGCCTGCTTACCATGACCTCACACCAAAAAAAAGTCATATGAAGAAGTTTCTCAATGGAATGGGAAGGAGATGAAGGAAATGAGCCGGTACCTGCTTGGAGTTGTAACCCAGTCTCTACGAGGCGGAAGCCCCGCTCAGCGTCCCATATTCAATGACGCAATTGAGTGCACACGGGCTTTGTTAGAATTCTATATGTATGCTCGATATAAATCTCACGATGATGCAACATTGAGCTACATGGAGGACGCCTTGCGTCGTTTTCACACATTCAAAGATGTTTTCTTACTCAGGCGAGCCGGCAAAAAGGCGAAGGCCAAAGCCAATGCCCTGAGAACGGAACTCGTGAAGAAGCGAAAGGTAGACAAGGAAGCAAATGCTGAAACTTGGACGCCGTCTAAGAAGCGGCGCGAAATGAACGCCTGGCGGGATTATATCAGCCACGAGATAGACGTTTCCAAGGAGTTGGATGCCGACTTCAACTTTCCGAAGATCCACTTGATGTCTCATTGGGTCGAACAGATTCGTCGATACGGAGCCTTGCAACAGTATTCCGCCAAGAGTCATGAACAGGCACATCAAACGAACCTCAAGGACGGTTGGAACGCCTCTAATCACAATCTCAACTTCCTGCCACAAGTAATCACCTTTCAGCGTCGCATCCTCTGCTTCGAAGTCAGAGGGCTCAATCTCCAAGCCCTGGCTCAGCATCGGGAGAACAGCGCTGCCGCATACAAAGTCCTCCCTTCCGGTGCTGATCTGGCTGCCCCCCTGAGCCCCCAGTCATATGTGAAGCCCGAATTCATGGGACCCCAAAACCGCCGTGATGGAAAGCATCCTGACGCTATGATCAAAGACTTCAGAGCATTACTCGACAATACGCAAGACGCAACACACCGCGTGGCAATATACAGCGGCACACGGGAGTGTATCAAGCATAAGAGTCGTAACAAGACGTATATATTGGATGAACAACTGCACGCAATGGAGCTCTGTATTTACCATGGTATTAAGGTTCAAGTTGAGGGTTTAGATGGTGAACGCATATCTCTGATGTGTCGATGCACAGGAAGCCAGAGCTGGCGCGGAGGGGATCGACGGAAAGACTGGGTGTGGGTAAAGCAACGCCCGGGGAGGTGTTATGGCGCGCTGAATGGGCGTCTCCCGTGGCAACTGCAACGACTATTCAAAATCAAACTCCAAAACAAGGATGGAGCTTTCGTTGAGTACTGGTTAGCCCTGGCGCTCACCACAATACCTGAAAACTCGGGTAACTTGGATCCAGTCTCGAAATTTGTACAACTGAGAAAAGCACCGGCAGCCGTTGCTTTGCAAGTTTTCAGCATGGGAAATATTGTCGGCTGCGCGCATGTAATTCCAGAGATAGCTATTACTAGTAAGACAGGAGACGGACGGAACGAGCGATGGATTGTCAATAGCCACATAGATCTGGCGACTTGGTATGATGTGTATAATTCGTAAAGCAAATTGCATTTTTCGCGCAGGTAGAAGGAACGCGAGGAGAGATATTCGCAGCGTCACCCATCGCATTCCAATCCCGATGCAAGCGCGTACCCAATGAACCCATACCGACGTATTTTCACAGTTGGCCACAACGCCAGAGTGATCGTTTAAAATAGGAGACCGACAGAATGCGAAGAGACAGTGAAACAGCGATCGGAGGGCGATATACAACGCGACGCGTTGTTTTGACGCCGGGCGCGGAGTAATCCGCCACCGGGGTGTCTCTGACGGCTCTTATGGAGCGCGTCCGGTCTGACGGAGCCATTCCGCCCGAACGGAATATTTTTTTGCCGATGCACCAGCAAAGCCAGATCCCCTAGTGCATACAATGCCAGATCAACTACTACAGGTGAAGCCAGATCCACCGCTAGCAGCTTGCTCCCAGTGAGTCCTGATCATCAGAGAGGCGAGTGTGACCATGTCAGAGCAGAGAGACCAAGCATGAGCATATCAGAGTTGTGGGAGCAAGGGCAGAACCAATGCTACCAGCTTGGTCCATGTGAAGCCAGATCCCAAGCTTATTGCCAGCTCATAGCAAATCCAGATTCTTTTCTACCAGCAAAGCCACATCCACCCCTACCAACGTGCTTCCAGTGAGTTCAGTTCCACTGCTACCAGCAAAGCCAGATTCACACCTACCAGCGAAGCCAGATGCACCACTGCAAGCTTGTTCCCAGCAAAGCCAGATTGTCAGATAGGAGAGAGTGAGCATATCTGAGCAAAGCAAGATCCAACACTTATTGCCAGCTCATAGCGAATCCACAGTCTCTGCTACCAGCGAAGCCAGATTGCCACAGAGGTGAGAGTGAGCATGTCAGAGTGGTGAGACCAAGCATGTCAGAGTTTTGAAAGTGAGTTTGTCAGAGTTGTGTGAGGAAGCATATCAGGTGTGAAAGTGAGCATGTCAGAGTTGTGTGAGTGAGCTTGTCAGAGTTGTGTGAGTGAGTATGTCATAGTTGTGGGAGTGAGCTTGTCAAAGTTGTAATATTGTGGATGTCAGAGTTGTTGGAGCAAGCATTTGAGAGTCATGAGAGTCAGGGTGTGTACTTGACAGAGTTGTCCAAGCAAGCATGTCGGGGTTAAAAGAGTTCATGTACAAGATCCCAAAGGAGATGTCAGAGTAGCAAATATATGACTAATTGTGATGAATACATAGTATATTCCATGAATTGCAGTATATTATACACGTGCTACAGTTCAATTACAGCAATAATCCAGTTATGCTATGGGTAAATTATCCATGTATTATTGGGGGTTATGGCAAATGGCTCTGGAGTAGTTTGTACTATTTCGTGTTATCGGAGTTATCGGAGATTACAGTAGGCCATATGGCCTATGGTAGTTTACACGTAACAGAACACCTCTTTGCAGACATATTGGAATTCGTTGTTTTATCACACAAGTTGTGATATCTAACTCAGGCGTTATAATGTTTTGGCTATCTGGAAATCAAAATGGGGTTTCTGAAGGAATCAGATCTAACAGAACAAAGAATAGAACTGCTTTCTGAAAAACAACTATATGAATGAAGGTAGAGAAGTCTCAAATTACATAGTGGAGGACTTCTATAGACTTAGAACTGCAGAATGGAATTGCAAAGCACCAATTCTGGTCAAGGAGGATGTAATAAATAGGAAATAAACTGGCCACCCATGAGCTGTTGATCAAAGAAGTAGCATTCGAAGTGAACAAGGATTTCCCATCAATGGAAGATCTTACATTGATAGTCAGATTGAGAATATTGAATTGTATTCGTCAGTCTAGTAGCATATTCAGTGAGCTCAAAATGAATATTGATAGTGGCCAGACCTAAAGTTTGGGAAATTATAGGTTGAAAAAACTGAGATATGGTAGGCTTGAACAACAAGGTATTGGCTATGAAGGGGAGTTAAAGATAAAATAAATGCAGTATTTTAGTGCAGATGAACAATATTATCATATTATGAAATACCTTTGGGATATAGATATGATAAAATAGAATTTTCTTTACTTGTATTTAAAGCTCAATCTCAATGGGTAAATCCAATAGCTAACTACAAGCTACATCATGGTAACTATCAGCAACTGATCAGTATCAAATCATACTAATCTCAGGTTGTGAAATATATAATATATGTATTATTAGTGAATATGGTAAGTCTAATATAGAGGCAATTAAGCAGAATACATCACTTACAGATTCCAAACTTTGAAGAGCTAAATTGAAAGAGAGACCACCTTGCATTCAATGTACCAAGAATGGCTTAACTGAAATAGATTGTTATATTCACTGATCATGCCTGGTATCATTTGCTACATTCCAAGGTGTCTTGACTATTCTGTTCATCTGGGTCCAATATCAATGGCCAAGTTGTCTTTGTAAAGATAATTGCTGCTATAGTTCTTTTAGTAACCTTAGAGATAGCCCTTCAGTATTGGTGACTATTGGGAGCTTGATCAACAATTGGTTGCAGACTATTCAGCTATCCACTAGTCTTGGGTGGCTGAATGTCCTTGGTTGGCAGTGTCGAGTTAGACTTCTATAATTTTTTGGAGATAGGCCATTGGCATTGAAGGACACTGGTAAGAATAACTCCAGGTTGTTTTGATGAATTTGGAGAAAGAGGGTGCATTGTGACAGTATCAGTATGGCTCAATTTGAGTGACGGTTGCATGGTTGTAATGTGCAATGTCTCACGGTAACACATCTACTTTCGAAGAAAGCTCATCAGTGACGTATTCGAATTGGCTGTATTGATATTCACAGACCTGATCGATTCATAATTATCCTCAGTCCAGCCTTCATTGAGTTGTGGATTACTGTATTCTTCATCTTACTGTATTTGATTGAATCAATTCAAATGTATTTTGATGAATTCAATTCCATCAACACAGACAATAATTGGACCTCAACCCTGTGAATGACACACAAGCATGTAACCTTCATCAATGGAACTCTTTACATATGGTAAGCTCTTTAATTTCTCTGTGAATAGCAATTTCTCACCTGGCTGGCTGTATATTGCGTCTAAAACAAAAAGTTCATATTGAAGTGAAAATTGAAGTTGGATTGTACAAATACAAATACATACCAGATAAGACACAATATAGAATAGAGTGTAAAAACAGGAGGGATATATAGTTCAAGTAACTGACTCTGGGGTAAGGAGGATGCAATTTCAGACAAATCTTCAAATACTTCAACAGAGATAATTTTACAACTTCATCAGTACATTGTAGATTGCGGTGCTTGATATTTTGGCTGAGGAACCGATCGGTGCACTAGAATCACCAGATTCTGAAAACCCAATGCCAAATATTAGTGTTACATGTCAAGTTTATGATAATACAATACTCAAGGTTTGTTTGAGCCAATATCTGTAGAGTTGAACTGGATACACCTAAAGCTCTCCAGATATTTACAAGATAGAGTAAGTAACTCAACCTTCAGGCTGGCAAAAAAGAGCACAGAAGGATATTTGTTGAAAATTGCACTGGTATATGACACCTTCAGAAGTAGGTTGAATATATATAGATTATGTATATTAGATAACTATGTGATATTGAATTTAATTTGTCAGAGGAAAATGAAATGTACAGATCACGTCGGGAAAAAGTCATTTAGCCATGTGCAATTGACTAGTACGCTATAGAATCTCTTGTAGTCTCCCGTAACCGCCGTAGTGGTCGATAATGGTATATGGCCCTGAGCCAATCTACATAATGTGGATAACAGTTGTGTAATACATCGTAAGCTTATGGTGATATTCTTACCTTACCCCATTACTTTGGTGTACTAACTAAGTGCTCTCGGGGTGATTGTGAGAGTGTTTGTGGATGACATGGTGTAATCAAGTAGGCTAGATGTGCACTACGGGTCGTTTGGCAGAGGCTACTGGTGCAATAGCCCTGTCATTTCCGAACTCACAGTCGGTTGTCAGTGTAGTCACCCGGATCTTATCTGATGCTCTGCATGCTGTAACCCTGGTCTTGCTCGAGCCCATCTCGAGCTGTTAGAATACACACATATCGCCACACTGATCTGGTGCAAGGCTTCTTACCCTATAACCCTAGTCTGGTTGGAGCCCACTGTCAGCAATCAGTGTCTGCACATATAGTCGCCATGATCCTGTCAGAGGCATCTCATGGTATTGCACTGGTCCTGACAGAATCCACCATCAGCTGTCTGAGTCCGCACGTATTGTCGCCATGATCTTGTCAGAGCCTCCTCATGCTCTCGCCTTCACCATGTCAGGACTCACAGTTGATTGTCAGAGTCTATATCTGTATCCCACTGATTGCCATTCTAATTGAGATTTTGGATCCAGCTATGTGTGGAGTGAAATTTGATTTGTATTACAATTGTATTCTGATAATAATCGGTCAAATTCAATAGATACTTTATACACGAGCAGCTATAAGTCCTCATCATCGATTACTGTCTCCAGATACCACTGAGTGGTAGCAGGTGCCTTCTGATCTCAATAATTGATGATGTGGTTCCTGTCTATGTGTGACCTTCTTTTGCATCTCTGGTCGGATGCTGCCCCATTATTCGACTGGATCACTAAATACAGGTACCCAATATCAGATACGCATGTTCAAAATGGTGCTCTATATGCCCTGGTATATATCCACTTGAAATGTCCCAGGGAGGAAACTGCCACCAGCCCAGTTGTCAATGGAATGCTTTACTGCAGTTGCAGCAAGTTACAAATACAGTTGTGTCACCTCATCGGCAAAGTGGGACATATATGGCCATCAAGTGTCATTACGCATTGAGATTTTGAAGAATGTTTTTGCCACCACACCCAACAGCAACCAATGCAGAAATATCCTTTTTGGAATCTAAGTTGATTGTCAGAACATTAATCGAATCAATTGGGTTCAGTCCTACATCCCTCCTGCAGTCTGAATGATATCAGTGGTATGTGCAAGAAGAGATTAACTTTGTTACTAGCTGTTGGCAGCCATCTTTCAAAAGGGTCCGAAAGCTAGTAGCATATGCACATGGCGCAACCATCCTGAGCCAATACTGTGAAGAGTGCTTGGGCAGCTGATTGGGGATCTGGAAGCTTGGTTGTCAGTGCCACTGCGGAGAGCTTGAAATATGCGAATACTTACTGTGTGGATAGCTGTGTGTGTAAGGTCATACTCCACAATAGCCACACTCAGCATTTCACCCGTTTCCTTGTAGCTTTCCTTGGATACCTTGTTGATATGGACTGGGTCGTGGTCCTCGCCAAGAATTCAGTAAAGAATTGATCTTGGGCAACATCCCACCAATCATTTGGCACCCCGATGTCACCTACATTCCCCTTTTGCCAATGCGCAGTATTGATGGTGGACATAGTTCATTTTTGCATCTACATGTTGCGAATTTCAGAACTGTTGTGCAAAGTCAAAGCCATTAAGGAGATGTTGCTCTTACCTGCTTAGCATAGTGCTACTGGTTTCCTGGAGGAATGTTACGGGGTGATTGCAATAACTATGTATTGTCAGCTAGAGGGTATAATATTGGATAAGGGTGTGGTTATAACCCCCAATGAGTTGTCAGGAGAAAGAGTGGTCGATTGTGGCTATGTATTTTCTGTCTGTGATGTGGGGGTGGAAATTTCTGCATCTACGTGCCCACCACTGGATGTTGGAACCAATATGTGTTCAAAACTAGAAATTTTCAGTGTCCAATGCAGGGATCATAATTTCTGCTCCTGCTAAGCTGTCACTTATTGCTGGAAGAAAGACTAGGTGTTTGTACCTATATATTGTCCAAGTCAGACACCAATGTCACACAGGATGCATCACGACCCCTGCTTGATTATTCAAACAGGAAGGACATGTACCACCATGTACTATGCGGGATCTTCACCTTGGGGATCGCAGTTAATCATCATCGTCATTGCAATGACCTGTTTGCTGTCATTGTGAGCCCATGCTACTGCCATTATCACCCCAAGATTGGTGCCACTGTTGGACATTTCAATTGCAGTGAGTCCCACAGCAACAAGCACTGGAGATTTAAACATTGCGGCTGCTGCTGCTGCTGTCCTACGACCTGCCACTTCAGTGTGGATTATTACAGCCACTGCCACTTCCTGAATTTCTAGAAGGCTTATGGGTGCTACCGCTAGATCTAGTGCCGTTTGATAGTGTATGCATTGTATGTTGTGCAGGTTTGCGTTGGGAGTATCAGCTATCCATGTACACAGAATCCACTGCTTGTCACCATTTATTATATTGCGGATTTCTATTTCCCATCACCTAAAAACATCCTTTTCAGAGTTGAAAATACACCTAGTAATATTGGTTCCTATGTCAGGGTTATGGAGCATGTGAAAGTCAAAGTTATGCACTAAACGTGTCAGAATCAGGTTCATTGTCAGAGTTGAGATAATACTGTATACATTGGGTCATCCATGGCAGAGTTGAAGTATTTACCATATAGGCAAGATTGCTTCTGGTGTCAGAGTAGGGCAGTTGTCACAGTTAGGGTGATTGTCAGAGTTAGGCGATTGTCAGTGTCAAAGTTATATCATATATGTTGGGTCTTCTGAGTCAGGGTTGAAGTAATGCCATATTATAGGTGGGGTTGCTTCCTGTATCAGAGTAGGGTGATTGTCAGAGCTAAGGAAATTGTCAGAGTTGAGAAAAATGTTGGAGTGATGGAAATTGTCAGAGCTAAGGTCATGGTCAGAGTTGAAGTTATACTGTATATGTTGGGTCTCCCAACTCAAAGTGGATGTAATGCTGTATTCTAGATGGGGTTGCTTTACATTCAGAGTAGGGTAGTTGTCAGAGTTAAGAAATTTGTCAGAGTTGAAGTAATTGTCAGAGTTGAAGTTATACCATATATATTGGGTTTCCCCTGTCAGTGTTAAAGTTATACTGGGCTTTCCCATGTTCAAAGTCAGTTATAGGTTCCATAAGTTAGAATTGATATTATACTACTTTGTTAAGTTTTAGTAATCTGCCAATCTTCCCAACTGTATTCTTGTCCACAAACCCCTACATTTGGCCACAGTATGAGAGCCATCTCGTGCAACCACTCTGGGATACCCCTCTACAGGTTCTACCATAGAGGTGAATTTTGATACAGCACAGTATGGTCTTCACTAATATGTGAGTCGATGGGTCAAAAACAGGCATAAACGGTGTGCTCTTGTAAGTTCTGTGAGATCTCACCACCAGTACTCGGCAGGCCATGGCCACTGACCTGACCTGAGGCTGCCCAAATGGAAGGCCTTATAATTCGAATATTGCATCGCAAGTAGTATAGTATCATAAAACTGCACATAGTTCGAGGTCGATGGGATTTGTGGTGCAACTCTCCACTATATGGGAGTGGGTACCTGAGGACTGTCAGGAGGTAACTTATCCAGTTAAGTGCTGGGAGATGGGTATCCTTACAGGAAGTAGTGTGTGATGGGTACACTGAATATGGGTGGTTAGGCCCCATACAAGGGGTGCTGAGAAAGGTTTGGTTGGACACTGCAGGCTGCTCATATCTCTAGCTGACCCTTCAAACTGCTTTATCCCTAAAGCTGAGGTTGTATGGCCATTCCATTAAAGACAGAATTTGGAAAATGAAATGCTATGTATTGCTGTAAATTAATGTGGGTCTTAAAGAGAAAGTGTAGTGTGAGAATATTGGTACAATTCGCAAAGCACTGTGGTAGATGAGGTGGTTTACACAAGGTGCACCGACTTAGACTAATATAAGTTGCATGTGGTTTGGGCGCCAGGGTTTCTGACTACTAGTGTTTCCAGATCTAATGTTCAGGGAGTAGTTAGTGTAGGCCTTATGAAATTGGCCCTTGTGCTTGTCAGAACAACCTGTCTGAGCAACTGGTCAGAGCAACCTGTCAGAGTAACTTGTCTGAGCAACCTGTCTGAGCAACTTGTCAGAGCAACCTTGTCAGAGCAACCTTGTGAGAGCTACCTTGTCAGAGCAACCTTGTCAGAGCAAGCTTGTCAGAGCAACCTTGTCAGAGCAACCTTGTCAGAGCTGAGTTGTGCTCAATTGGTATATTTTACTCACAACTGGGCTATATATGCGATTGAAATGGATAAATCAATATCACAGACCCATTGTAGTAGCACACTGTGTGGCCTGGGGATTTGGTAGAGGAATCAATGCCACGGACCCAGTGTTAGTTTACTTGTCTGGCCTGGGGATTGGGTGTTACTTCATCTGGTGTTGGCAACTGTGTGTGAAGAGTATGCGGTATATATATAGGTCGTGGAGTACTATGGTAGCACCATTACAGGCACCAGGATTAGTACTCTCGTATGGCATTGATTTCCATTCTCTACCCATGATGCTCTCTACCTCACTACACTATAATGCCTGCTACAACTGGCCACTTGTCCTAAAGCCTCAAATGGTGCCATTCAATGATGAAATATTGATCAATTAGACTAAATACGGGGTGGCTACTTCACATATCAGCTGTGCAGCTAATCTGAACAAATGTGTGCCAAGTCAAATCCGTATTCAAAGAAGTTAAAGTTTCTATGTTCGGGCTTGTCAGTGTGTCATAATTCTGAAGTGAATACAAATGAACGACAAACTTGAACGTTCAACTGGGTCACACGGATATCATATGGGATAGGAATATTGTGCTTCAGCACTGTGTATTTTCGTTGTTTGCTTCTATAGGTCTCAGGAGGTTAACCATAGCTTTGATCTGTAATGAGAGATTACGGTTTTGTTTAACATCACAGTGTCCCTTCAATATGGCTTTAGAATGTACCAAAACCATCATTTACTGTCACCTTGACTGTGGAGTACTTGCTGGGCAATATATATGAAGAGCACTTACTAGTAGAGATTTCACATTGTTGGATGATGAAGACTTTTTGTACACGGAGGATGGTCATGGCAAACTCTTTGGAGCCTCGCTGTGAGACCAGTTGCCAGGTTGTTGTCAGAGATGTTGTCAAAGGGCCGGTGTAAGAGGGCTTCTGTCAGAGTGGCTGCTGTCCGAGTGGTTGCTGTTCAAAAGCTTCTGTAAGAGGGCTTCTATCAGAGCGGCTGCTGTCAGAGAGCTGCTGTCAGAGGGCTTCTGTTAGAGCGGCTGCTATCAGAGGGCTTCTATCAGAGTGGGTGCTGTGAAAGTGACAGTGAGCGACCAAATTACTCCATTCGTTGGTTCTAGTCATCTATACAGCTCAAATTCTTCCAAAAAGACAAAATTATCAGATAACCCAAAAGTGACCCAAAACCCAGCAGAGCTAACCCGGAAATCCAAACTCAGACCCTGAGTGAGCTAACCCAGAAACCCCAATCAACACAGAAACCCAAGAACCAACCCAAAAGGAAAATCTGTGCTGAACCACAAGTGGAAAGTAGAGAAAGATCATGAATTGACTAACATCCATTACATCATTATAATGACCAATCACAGCAGACCAGAGTGGCTGGGGGAAAATGTTTCGAATGATGGAATCATATACTTGATCAGCATCGAGGTCATTGTCCTCACTGGCAGTGTTCCGGAGAACCCCCAGCACATATAGCATTTGAGATTGCTTTATTTGCTGCGAGTTTACAATCAACCGATAAATCATGGCAAGGTTGACCAATCTTGTTGTCTGTAGCGTTTGCTGCTGACCAATCTGCTGGACATGTGACCATGCCTGATGATCCATTGAGTATTTAATACTGTGTTCTACCATAATGGAATTTGGGCAATTATAATGTAGGTTCAAGCCCTCATTGCTTGTCAGATAGAACAAGACTAGGACCCTCACCTGCCCATGGTTGATAAAAGACTTCTTCCCAGAGGCATGCGCATTGGCACTCATTGAGCTATGCATAGCAAAACAATTGTAGCCAAAGAGGCAATAGTACTGAGCACAAGTTAGTATCAGTGACATACGAAGAGTTGATGTCAGAGTTACATGTGAGATTGATATGTCAGAGCTGGTGTGAGTGGCAGAAAGTGGGAATGAGAAAGGAGTGCTGACATGTTTGACTAGCCACTGGGTAAGTGTCCCATATACCCACAGCATCACATTCTCTTAATTGTTTTTCACTGTAATGGTGTTCCGGAGATACTATGTGAGCCATGTTGACTTTGGAGGCCCACACTGCCAGACTAGTGTAAGCAACAGGTCCAAAATCCCGGTTCATTTGTGGATCCAGTTCCACCTGGAACCGGAAGGTTGCAATTGGTCTTGCCACACCACAAACCCTGACTGTTACAATATGGCCGGTTTTACCACCAAAAAGCCGGCATTTCAACCTCACAACTTGGGCCCCAATTCAGTATCTGAGTTCTGATCGTATTGTGACATGATCAATACGTAGATTGTGCAGCGTTGGCCTCTCATTGACCTCCCGCTTTCAGATTTGTGATCCGACAAATATTCATTGAGTCGCTATTGGAAACTGGCGAATTTCGCATACCATCTGGCATTATTTCACAGCAATTCAACGAATATTGGTCGGATGGCAATTCTGAAAGCGGGAGGTCAAAGACCTCCCAAAACTGCACAATCTACGTATTGATCATGTAACATTACGATCAGAACCCAAAAACCTAATTGCAGCCAGAATTGTAGGACCAGTAGAATGGAACAGCAGTCCGGTTCCAACACAGGGAAAACCCCACGGGTCCGCGTCCGGTCAGGGTGACAACCCGGCGGTAGTGTGCCTGTTCGGGTTCCTTGGCGGTTCCTGTCTGGGACCGGGTCCTCCACTCTGGTTCTGACCTGGACTGCAGCCAGGTGACCCGGACCCATCGCTAACACTCCGCAACACAGCCTTGTTCTGATCATATGTCATACCCTTGCCCTTCTCAGATGGAGGTATTTGGTCTGTCTTCCCAGGGACTGCCTTTCCAAACTCAGAAAAAACCATATGCAACATGATTAGGTTTGGTCTGCCCATGTCAGTAACCTTGGAATATACTGTCTATAAGCGTCCTGGCACATATATTTGCGGATCCACCATGGCAGGGCCAAGAATATGTGCCATGGATATAGGGCGCATAAACTGCCAACCAGGGCCACAATACTTTGTCTTGCCCATCATTGTAGCCTACACAGAGGCAACCCCTGAGATTCTCTCTCTGAACCCCATCTTGCTACCATGAACCAAAATAATATAGAACAGACCAGTTCCAGAGAACTTTGTGAATGCAACAAGTTTGGTGGTCACACACATAGGAAGGATGTTTATGATGGGTTTTGGGTTCTTGAATGGGATGTGGCTCACCATCATTTGCTGAATCATCAGTGTGCATAAAACTGCAAGATCTTACATGCCAAATGTCTCCTCATGGCGGTGCCATCTGATTACTCTATGCGATATTTGCATGGCCCTTCTTAAGTTCCCCACTTTCCCAATTATGGGCAACATATAAGCATCATAAGTCATTGATGTGCAGTGAACATGTGAACCAAATTCGGAGCATTTCTTGGATGGATCTGCAACTGGTGTGAACCCAGCACCAGGTTCAGTATTTGGCACATTACTCCCATCTGCAACCCGAGGGGCTTCCAAGTTGAGAGTACAGTCGAATGCATCCTGTGGCAGCAGCAGTGTCAACTAGGATGAAGATTCCTGAAAAGGCAAGATCCAGCGCATGTGTTCGATGCCATTTACCACTGGGGTTGCCAATAACATCCATTGTTTTTAGAACTCCAGACTGAGTATATAGAACACCATATGCATATTGTAATCGCAGGAGTCCATTTAAACCATCATGCCATTAGCCTTCCTAAATGTTGCCAATTTGGGCCATGCTTGTTCTTAACCTGTGGGCCTCATCGAAGTCAACCCAATGAAATATGCCAGGGCCCCAAAATTTTGAAGTGTTGGCTTGCTCTTGGTTCAACTTCGGGGAGAGAGTGTCAATGGTCGAGATCACAACAATTCTCCAAGATTTGCAGTGAAGAGCGCCTCGATGGGATGATATCCTCCAGCAAGACGTACTGTAATGGAGATGTGGAGCTGACAGGGTGAACTCAGTCATGGCAGCTTCCCATTCTGCCACCATTGGTGTAGGGCTATTTCAACATTAGCTTGAAGTCACAATGGTGGTATGCATTCTGATCGTACTAGAGATTTAATGTTGGGTGGTGGACCTCCCACTGTGGCTTGTGTGGCTCCCTTCCGGCCTTGTCACCCCACCTGACCATTGCTTTGTGGTCATCGATGTTGATCTCCTATTTGTTGAATGCAGGAGGTGGATTCTTGATTTTGTGTTCTTAGACATAAACCAGGTGATTTAATAAAGCTGGTGCTGTCAGAGTCTGATGATTGTTAGTGTGGCAAACAGCATATCAAGAGCACAGCAGGGTCTAACCTGGCCAGTACCACAGTCATCAGCCAATAAACCACCTTTCGCCAAGCTATTCTCATTCTCTGCCAACCATTTCAATCCAATGATTTGTTGAGATTGTAACTGCATGGGTTTGTCAAGTGGGGTGAAAATTCCAGTCTCCATGGCGAAGAGAAACACTGATATTGAATCCTCCAAGTTCTCTTTTGGAAATTCCTGATTATCTGTCAGCTCGGCTAACCTGCAAGAAAATATTAGCCTCATTTTCATATTCCGAAAGTGGCTGAGCTCTAACGACAGCTCTGACAGTAACTCTAACAGCAGCTTTCACAGCGGCTCTGGCAACAGCTCTGATGGCAGCTCTGACATCAGCTCTCACAGCGGCTGAACTCTGACAACAGCTCTGACAGCAGCTCTGACAGCAGCACTGACAGTGGCTGAGCTCTGACAACAACTCTGACAGTAGCTCTAACAGCGGCTGAGCTCTGACAGTAGCTTAACAGCAATGACACGGACAGTAACTCACCAGACCACATCAGCATTCTCCACCTAGTCCTCATTCTGTGCTTGCACATTGGGGTTGTTGGCACCCTCTAGTTCCGTTAGGGCAATGTTGCTGAAGGTAGCATCCTGGTGATCAAATTCTTCCACAATGTCATTCTCGAAATCTTGGTCCTCCTGCTCGACAGTAGTGCTAGGGGACTATCTTCACGGTGAATTGTTAGTAATACACAATATCCCAGGTTTGGAAAGATCCTCCAGCATTCCCGGTAGCTCTTCCTGCCCGGCTGCCTCCTCCTTCTCCCGGACGTACACATGATCAAATCCATGGCCACATATTGTGTGTTCAGAACCATCTAATCGGTCAACATGTAAAGGTTTGCTATTTTCCTCCTCTTGTTTCACCCTACTGGTCAATGTTCATTTCAGGTTGAAGGGGTTGGTCCTGATATATTGGATTTCATTGTCGGTGTCATCCACCATGCATCAGTAAAATGCATTTTAGTTACTGGGAGCCTCCAGGAGTGTGTGAGAGGAGGCGGAGTGTAAACTTAGAAGCATCAATTTCAGGAGAGAATCAGACTCTAGGAGGGCATTCCGGCTGGCTTTTGGAGTAACTGGGATATCAAAATGACTGGTACGGGAGCACCATGCGACCGGTTGTGATAAGATTGGGATCACCTGGCACTGTCGCCCAACCAATGCGGGAAATACCAAACAAACTATGAGAGATGCCTGAGTTGTGATGGATAATCATTTGAAGGACTGCAGGCGTTATCTGAGATCCTCCGGATGAACACGAGCAATAAGAATACCTTCCACGTATGATGCATAGATTATTGTTCCTTATCAACTTCTAAATCACACTATAGTACCCAGCATCTCATTCAACATTCTATTGTTTGCATCGCTACATTAAGGTGAATGAAAGCAAATGCCAAGTAATTCAATAATGAAACCAGGTGAAACCGAAACAATAACCTGACTAAGCGATCGCATGATATCAATCCACCATAGTCTCAATGTCATCCACTCAATCTCCCATCTCATCAGGGCTGACAAACCCAGGAACACATAATTCATCAATGGCCAAAAGAAGATGGAGGCGCTCCATGTATTTCCGAATGATTCAAGCCTGGCGAGTGGGTGAAATTGATTTCCACTGTTGTTTGGCTCAATTTGTAATATCTAAAAGGTTGGAATTGAGAGGTTAGCTCGCGGTGAATCAAAATGGAGTGCGAAAGGCAATAGGATGAATTCGAGGGAAAGAGTATTGCGCCACCAGGCAAGGAGGAAGGCCTGATGTGAAGTGCTGCGTGGATAAGGGGAGCGCTGATGGTGATGGAGGTGCGCGGCATGAAATTGAGGGGTGCAAAGCCAGGCCAGGGAGCGCCGACAGGGATTGAGGGGCGCCTATCTAGTGGAGCAGCCCATGCATGCTGAGCAGCGCTGAAAGGTGAGGGACGTGAACAGTGGGGGATGAAATAGAGGTGCTCCTACCGAATGTCGAGGAGGGGATTGAGGAGCGCCCATCTTAGAGGCGGAGCGCCAACAGAGAAGGTGGTAAGGAGTGCTGAATGAAATATCGAAGCGCCAATCCAGACTGAGGTGCGCCGATTGGAATTGAGTAGCACCTATTATAGCAGAGGAGCACCACTGGGGGGGGGTATGAAGCAGCCCACCATGTGTAATTGATGAGTGCAGTGCCTTCTGCAGTAATACAATCTATGACTGTGGAAGGGCAAAATTTACCTCAATATTCATCTTGAGAATACATAACTGTAACCTTCTTTCCAGTGGAATACTCAGACAGCGCACAATGAATAGCTGCGGCCACAAGCGCTAACATCTACTGTGTGAGAAGTTCAAAGAACTGCGCTGTGGTAAGTTGTCGCCCCAAGATCCTGGCGGTGAAGGAAAATTGGTGGTAGATTAAGTCAAGTACTTCCATCTGCATGAACCTTCATTTCTTATTATCGATGATCTTTGAGAGATAAGCATCATCAAACAGGAGCTCGTTAACCTGGATTCGAAGATCATCCTCTGATCATCATTCCAACCGATATCTACGGACAATCGTTTGACGGGCTTCATCTGCGAATTGCCGTCGAATGGTAGTAATCTTTAGTTTCAACTATGTATATTTTTGGGGTTTAGTATCATCAAAAGTCCAATCGAGGAGCAGAAAACAGAATAAACACTTACAGCTTCTCGGGTTTGTGGATCGATTTCACGAGATGGACCACAGGGCAATTGACACACACATGGTGCACCTACATGAGCACCTGCTAATGCCCACTGATGATCCTGCGCTTCAATGGCAAGTTTCCAAGCTTTGTCAACCATTGAGTACTTCTCATTGGAAATGATTCGCCAGGGAGTCTTTGTGAATACCATTGCCTCCATGAACCATTTCGCTACCTCAAAAGTTGCCTTTTGGTGTTGAGGATCATTGTGATCTCCACCAGCCTATGGGTGAGCAACATTCTGGTCTCCACCAGCCTTGGGAAGCGGGAGCGCCTGGGCGGGTACAACGTCCGACTTGCATATTATGTTGATGGTTGACTCTTGGCGTTTGAGCAATGGTGGTGCAATGGCCCCGGCTCGATGTCACAGATTTGGAAGTGAAGTGCGTGCAATGACAGTATCCGCATGGCTCAGTATCTTTGGCAGTGGAACCCGTGTACTTTGTATTGTCTTATCACGGCGCGCCTGGTCTTGATGTAGGAACTCATGCTGGTTGTCCAAATCGTCTTCTTTGATATCGGATGACAAGGTGGACTCTCCAGGGTCTTCATCTTCGTTTTTGCTGATCTCCCGATCTGTATCGTCATCATCCTGCTTCTAAAGAATTATACTGCAGACCTTAGCTATCTCCAATACTATACTTAAAGGCTGGGTTGGAAGTTCAAACATTTAATCGGCAATGAAGATAGGCTGTCTTCTTCAATGCATGTGCATGTGCTCTCTGAAGGTGTGCTTCTTGATTCTTCTGTGAATAGTAATTCCTATCCTGGCTGGCCGTAGATTCCATGTTGATGAAGATGTAGTGAAGTTGGGGAATGTAGACAGAAGTATATAAGGGTAAATATAGTATGAAGTTTAATAGAAAAACAGGAAAATAGGGCAACAAGGTAGTACTTGGTTGAGGAGAATGCAATTCGAGGATTGCCTGGAAACAGTCCAGAAGAGACGTTGGCGGTTCATATTTATATTGTCAATGCTAGTTCTTTGTTGCAATTTGGGAAGCGTCAGGTGCACTGGATTAGATGGATTCTTCATGCCCCCAATTCCTGAATGTTAGCACTCATATCCAAGTACGCTATTGATGCAAGAATTGGAGGTTGGTTTAAGCCAACATACCTAGAATTGAACCAGATGCACCTGAAGATCTTGACACACCTGAAGAACTCAAGACATTAACATGGTGGTATCACTAACTAGCTCTCAGGGCCTGACATAGGGAATACTGAGAAATGGGTTGATCACAATCGCCCCTGCATATAACCCCACGGAAGGTAGTCCATTATGCCTCTAGTTCGAGTGTATGAGTGGTAACCATGTGGCACAGAATTGTCAGAGTGTTGAAGAATCTAGCAGAACTTGGATGGAGAATAGAGTGGGGACCTTGGTGAGCGGCAATAGTTGAAGTTACATGGGTTCACAGTGAGTTCGTTGCTCATAGTGGATAAATATGAATCTCTGAATGTGGTATAACAGTTGAATGGACACCCTATGTTCATGATATCCTGTTGTTTTAGGATTCTACAGCAAAGTTAGTGGTCAATTAGGCAATGTCGTGAGCAGAACTTCACTTTCAGTGGTCAGAGTCTGCTGAATTCAAAATATTATGCATGCAGTCAGTGTAAGAGATGAGGGAGAATTTGGGTTTAGAAAGGAGAGAATCAACATAGAGAATGAACAGTAAAGGTACAATGAAGATTCAGGGGTAATCTAATCGATTCCAGTTCTCATCAATGCCAAGATTGCTAAGAAATTGGTCATAAATAGTCACTCACATTAAGATGTTGCACATAATATCTTGCAAACACCGCATCATGTAATCACAAACTTATTATGAGTCTCAATGCTACAATGTTGACCTAACAAAAATATTGGGTTCAAAGCAGTGAATAAAGATGATATGAATGCATCATGAGCCTATATCTGACAGCGGAAAGACGAATTATAGCATGTAGTTCCGACCAATTGAGATGCAGGGAGCATTGAATCAGCAGGTAGAATTCAATCTAATGTAATGGCTGAAATTGCAGGCTCGCATTACATTGACAGTTACTTGTACTCTCCGAAATTGCCTTTCCTCGACTCTACCTTTCACCATGATTTGTTCTTCATGCACTCTTGGGATTGGACGTTGGCGGAAATCAGATATTGTCTCTTTATGATTTGTCACGATTTTCAGGCATTCAACATATGCAGTTGGTGGGAGCTTGCCCGTCACCTATTGAGCTGTTGAGCACAGACTGCCATTCAGATTCTGTCTCTTCGAGCTCTCTTGATGGGAATCGGTTAACATACTCTATTTCAAGATTCAGTTTTTAGGCCGCCCAAACATACAACTTGGTCAAAATGTAGATAAGTCCGCATCAGAAGCGTTCCGAATGTAAGCCTGATCGAGAAAGTGTGGTATACAGGTGAGCGGGAGTTGCCAGTTGTCTGCAGAGTCTCTGAGCAGATGCTGTCTATTGAGGTCGACTCTCAGAAGCTGCAGCTCGATTATGGAGGCCAAACAATGGAAGCTAGTTCAGGTTCTTGGAAATGTACAGGTCTGAACATACTTGTTAGTCAAAATCTAGTTAAATGTGGTTACTTATCACCCAGAGCTGTGCATCTACGGTAAGTGTGTCATGGGCACCTTCCTTGAAAGGATGGGTTGACACGCAGCATGACAGTTGTGGCATTTTAGCGGTGGCCGTCACATACCGATCGAGACAAGATTCACATATTAGCTGGGGCCGAACGGGATGTGCCGCACCTTCGCCTCAAAGTTTAGTATCTGAATGATGACACACTGTGTGTGCTGGCAGTCACAGATTCAAACCATTGAGGAAGGAAGAAAATATGCTTGGGATGGAGCAAAATGAACTGGTCAAGGGTAATGTGAAGTGGGTATACATGGTTCGGAGGCATGCCTGGTTTGTGATCATATGATAACAATGGGTGGCAGCTCATCGAAATTGGCCTTTGAATATGTGTGCGGTGTCAAATCTGGGACTATCGACCTCAACAGAAGAGTCGATCTGAGGTGTGCCTGAACTGGATTCCTGAGCGAGGATATACTCGGGAGGATTCTTCAGGTCAGTCTGCAATACGCGAGCTGTCTCTTAGGATACCATACATCAACTCAAAATTGCTTAGACAGTCTTTCTATCCATGGATGATTAGAGATATACTGTGCTGGATCTGTCTCAGGAGCGTCAAGAAGTTGATAATGATTCTCTTGTGCAATTGACTGTAAAGTATCCATCATTGTTGATTCAGTGAATATCCCGAATTGTTTTGCAATTCTAGTGCCTGGTGCGCCTGCAATCGCCAAATAACAAATAAATGTTATCACACTTGGATGATCAGGCGCAGCTGAAAACTCGAATCCTGTTTGCTGATTTAGGTATCACACTTCCACACGGACAATACATGATGAAGGTGAGCAGTGACTGTAGCTTCGAGAGATTCTCAAGATGAGAAATATATGGCACTGATGAATTGGATCTAGTTTACCATTACACCGGTGCACCTGTTCTTCATCACATATTGGATCATGCAAATGAGGCAATGTTTCAGTTTACCAGATATCTGTTTATCATTGACTTCATTTCATATTCATCACTATAATCAACTGACACAAAATGGAATCAAAAACTAACCAATACTCCTCGACTCCTCACGAGCACCTTCATCTCCATACCATTTGACTCTTTTGGATCAGTTGGTGAGATTGTATTGGTTGAATGTTTAACGAGGCAAACCTTAATTACACTACCCTAATCATTATCATTCATCCTCACCATCTGATGGCAGGACATCTCCACGCTCCATAAGCTACATCGTATGGTCCTCCTGACACTCCAGAAGGCAGTATATCATCGACGTCGTGATGCTTGGTCGGCTCATCAGGCCATGCAGGACTCTCATGTGTCCTATTCCAGAGAGCAGGTGAAGATTACTCGCTTTGTTATCATGACCACGGGGTCCAGTGTTCAATAGCCATGTGTGTGGAACTCTGTTTTGCCCCAGTCGGACAACCCATGCAAATGCCTGGCACTGCTCATTCACTACCCAGAACTTCAGAGTTATTACCACATGGTTTGCTGCTGTGAGATTTAGGCCTGTCCCACCCACTGTGGGTGTAGTTGCAAACACAGAGGGATTTGGTGAATCGTGGAATTTGAGCTGCATTTCTGTGCACTCATCGTTGCCCATTTCCATGTACATGTAGACAATATCCAAATGACCCACAAAAATCTTTGCGAGCCACCACTTCAAATGACGAACTAGGCCTGGCAGAGGACAAAATAGCTCCACCTTTTGAAGAGGAGGTGCAGGAGGCAAGGAGCTGTTGTTTCATTCAGGTTCATGCGGTAACGCCTCATTTGATGCTTCGTCTTCAACAGGTTTGGGATACTCCACAGGTTCATTGACAAGCATTGGCAGATATGTGACTCTCAGCCATCGGATAATCAGATTATCCACCCAAGTTTCCAGTGGCCATTGATCGGACCATTGTCCTGAAATGTCATGCCGATCTTCGGTGTCTCCCAATACCAATGAGCAACATGCCAGCTGCCATCTATGTACCCTCCACACTCCTGAAGTACCTTTTGAAGTGTATCTTTTCACAAGGGTCTTTAGTTTAGCTTGCTCTTCCTCAGTCAATTCGGGATCAGCACGGTATGCATTCTCCTTTGGTGTCCAAACAAGTGGATCCCCATTCATGAGGTTTGTTTCAGACCACCTCCGGAATGTCCAGCGCGTTGCAATGTAGATCATCCGGTCGGCCACATCCGGTTGAGCATCATGGTCCTCAGTCAGGATGGCATGCATCGAACTCTTCAATGCAGAATACAGTGACTGAGTGCCATGCTTTTCCATCACAGTCTCATCCTTTGGATCTTCAGGTGCACCGGAAAACAGCCACATTGTCTGAAAACACCAGTCATAGAGTGAATGGAATCCCAGCATTGCTGTGACTTGAAGTCTGAATCCAATTCTCGCATGCATCACAATTCGCCAGCCCACATGATTTTTGGCCTTGCATCGATGGTACTCATCAAAAATCCCAGAACGCCATCAACAGTGTGAGAGTTGGCCAAAGCTTGATGGTTTCACTCTCGATGTTAAAGTATCATACAACAATAGGTGAGTATTCCATCGGGTTTCAGGCTTGTCAATCCTGGTGTTGAGATCCTTGTGGTTGAGATTTGCATTTTCTGCATGCAATGAGTTAATGAGTTTGAAATCAGTTCCATATATCATCTCATTGATGACACTCTTGAACGTCTCTGCAACTCTGGGCATTGTCAACACCACGATGGGTTCAAAGGCTGATGAATGCGCTGGATGCCCCTCCGGTGAAGTTGACTAGATCTCTGAAAGGTGGCAAGGCACTGAATTCTGTCTCCACAATGGATACCACTCCCATTTGTCACTGATAATCCTGGGGAAGTTGTTCTGAGCCATATTCACCCACTTGTCAAGGGTATTCCCCCACAAAATCGACAGTGGCAACCCCATTACAACTTTCTCAGTCAGCAATTTGCATATCATTGCTGCTGCCACTGAGGTGAAAGTCTTGCTATAATCCATTTCATCCACCACCAGTACTCCTGGCATATCAGAATCCCAAACACACCTATTCACAATCAACCATATGGACCAAACCTGATGAGCCAGAAACTTCGTTCCGGGCAGGCCTGGAATTGAATACTTGTGGCCTAGAACACAGTCATCTGCTGATTGTCAAATCAGATGGGCATTCAGCAGCCTGACCACCTCATGATGACAATCATGTTCAAATTCGTTGTGGATTGTGTTGAGAGCAGTGCACATTACTGAAATGGTATTATCTGGATCGAAGACCTCCTTGCCATCAACTTGCTCCTGAACCTCTCTTGCACCTTGGTCGGTCATCTTCTCGTCCTCAATGATCTCTTTCAGTTGCTCTGAGGTACGTTGGGCTGATTGGCACCTACACTGGCACTCCTGAAATTCATTGCGATGTTAGGTATGTTAGAGACAAGCATTTGGACCCAATAAATATGTGGAATATAATCAATTCTATTCGCTCAATCAGAACTTAAATTAATTCAACTGTCAGTCTCTTTCCCGGCAGCGTCCTCATCCACCACTATTTCATTTTCAACGGATCCCACCGAAGTCTAAGTATACTGATTAGCAGTGGTGCATAACTAACTATAACAAGGTTAGCAGGAATTACCTTCGCAGATCAAAATAAGTGCTCCACACTATCCCTTCCTGTGGCTGCCTTCATTTCTACCAAAAATAGTTTCAAATTGCGTCTCAGTTTCAACTTGAAGGCATTAGAAAGGGATCTATTGTATGAAATCTGACCATATGGAGGGTCATTCATCATGTGCCCGGGTGTGTATGATCCCACATACTTTTCGTCGAATTCTGCATGCGTCAAGTTGCATTCGTATATCGCAGCTAGACAGCGTGGTTCTTTCAGACCGTATTGTCTTTCGATGAGATCATTCAGCTCCTCCCAGTGCCTCACATCTGTGTACGAAGCTTGATGTTGATTGCTGGATGTCTGGTCATTGTGCCGCTTGGCACTTGATGAATCACAACCATGACAGCTATATCTGGCAACTCTGGGAGGTTAGCTCTCGCAATGTTACCTGTGCGCTCCCCCAAATCCATCACCTGTCCCTTGTTGCCTCGCCTTCCCTTCTTCCTCACCTCCCCAACCTCGCTTGCACATTTCTTCAAACACATCTCAACCCACTGGCACTGAATCCATTTGGCATTATCAAAATTATCCGAAGGCAGCAAGTTGTGAAATGTCACCAAAACATCTGCAACCGCCGTCACCCAGTGCAGGGAGCAATCTCACAGCGGTTACAACTGGTTCTGTCCCTGAATAATAGACCGATGCTTCTTCACCAGAAACCAGGCCACCCATGCTTCCTTCCAGTCATTGAAGGTGCTAAAGTTGGGCTACCCCATCATTTTTGCAAATTGCTTCAAGGAGAATTCAGTTTGCTTCAGGCTGATTGGGGCAATGCCTTGAGCACCACCCAAGTCTGACAAATTGTCGCTCTCGTAATCTGCATCGTATTGGTCATAGAAAATCTCTGGTAATTGGGACGAATCGGCAATCCCTGCAACATCTGTCCTGTGCGGGTCTGCAGCCGGCTGAAATCAATTTGTTGGGAGGCCGATGGGGTGTCTCCCAGGTGGGCCGGGATGTAGTCCTGGTGCTGTAGAGGCCGAAGATGTCTGCGGAATGACTGGATTGTTTCCAGGTGGTGATGGAGGGACTCGAGGTGTGTCTGGGGATGACGGCCCATGTCCTGTGAACAGCTGAGTGGGGAACATTTGCAGTCCACCATAACTTCTTTGGGGAAAATCATATGCTTGCCATGATGGCCCATAACAGGGATATCCTTGGGTTGCAACAGAGCTTGGTTGTGAGCTTGGTGTCATGTTGAAGATGGCAGGGTGGTAGAACTGGAGAGCACACAGAAATGATGGCTCTGGAGGCAGGTAACTATACCCCAGTGGTTGATCAAACTGATTCGTGGGTTGCCCAAATTGAGTGTCTTTGCACAATGTATTTCCTGCATTATAAACTGATGTGCCCACATTGTCATCTGGGCGTTGTTGTGAGCCAAACAGCCCACCTGCTGGAGCCAAATTGGATGTCTTTGGCGGAGATCTGTTCATCGACATCATATGTGAACAATAGGTGCATCAGCAACTACTCTAGTTTCCGTCAGAAACACCCGGGTGTTCCGGACGGCTCTGACGGCTCTGACGGAACCTCGTACCTTCTGACGGAGAATTACACAATACCCGTCGCCCAGGCGACGGGTCGCATTGCATACATACTCCTTTACTTTGTGGTGATGTTTACGCACCATCAGAAGGACACGTGTGTTACACTCTTCGGAGGGGCTGCAGTTATGCTCAAGCCGTTTACACAACGCCTGGCAATGTTAAATCATAGCTACTACTTATTGTTCAACAATTTTCAAAACTTATGCATTCAGTTTGCATTCTCATCTCTGTATCTATGTATCTATATAGCTAC
>Ga0307515_10005919_pt1 | contig 24658 bp, 3 predicted proteins | sample 17_EM_MG_FD_194513 | JGI IMG/M metagenome (GOLD analysis project Ga0307515, IMG submission 194513) | Populus trichocarpa ectomycorrhiza microbial communities from riparian zone in the Pacific Northwest, United States - 17_EM | ecosystem: Host-associated > Plants > Roots > Unclassified | place... | reverse complement strand
TATCTTTAGTTAAGTTCCTTTATTATTAGGAATCCTATTAGGTTCTTATAATCTATCTTAACTATAAATAGTTTCTCTATACCTTATAAGAATGCTCTCTATTTCTTTAGTACTGTAACTATACCTAACAACTCCTTATTATAGATGTCATAGTTTAACTCTAGTAGTATTATTTTTCGACTATAGTATACTACTAGGTGCTATCTATCTTAATACCTTTATATAAAGCACGCCCCTAGTATATAGTCTAATACGTCCGTCTTTATAACCGTCTCTAGACCTAGTTAATAGATTTTAAGAACTAGCTCCTAGTTGAACAACTCTTTAATTTTCTTAAAGAGTTTCTGCTATTCCTTTCCCTATACCTATAGTTCTTCTTTCTTCGTTAATTGCGTAAGTGGTTTAATATCCTTTAACCACTACGCTATAAACCTTCTATAGTAATTGCAAAACCCTAAAAACAATCTTAACTGCGTAACGTTCTCTAGTTCTTACTAATTTACTATAGCCTTAATCTTCTTTAGATCTATACTAAGTTAGCCTAGTTTAATAATAAATCCTATAAAATTGGTTTTCCTAGTAAAGAACTTGCATTTCTTAATTGCTACTAGCATCTGTTCTTCTTATAGTCTCTTTAAGACCTATTTAACGTGTTCTCCGTATTCTTCCTTAGTTATTAAGTAGATAATAATATTGTTAAGGTATACCATAATAAATTCATCTAAGTATTCTCCTAATACGTTATTAATACGCTTTTAAAACGTCGCTAATGCGTTTATAAGCCCAAATTGTATAACTAATAGCTTATATAGTCCTTCCTTTAACCTAAAGGCTGCCTTCCATTTGTCGCCTTCCTTAATTCTAATCTAATGGTATACCTATCTTAGATCTATCTTTGTAAAGATTTACGCGTTACCTATCCTATCTTAGATCTCGCTAATTAAGGGTAAAGGATACCTATCCTTTCTAGTAATACTGTTTAACTGTCTATAGTCGATACACAATCTTAGCTTGCTATTTTTTTTTAGTATAAACAGTACTAGATAACCTGCTAATGACTGCGATAATCTAATATATCCCTTTTATAAGTTCTCTTAAACAAATTCTTTTAATACTCTACCTTCTTCTTTAGTAAGCTTATAGATTGGAAAGAACCTTAGACTTATTTCTGGTTCTAATTCTAATTTATAATCCTATACTATATACTTTAACAGCTTTTCACTTTCTAGTAACTATAGTTTTTTGCTATACCTATAGTATCTCTTTAGTATATAACTTAATCCTTTTTCTATCTCCTTGTAGGTCGCTCCTACTTAGTACTATACTAACTTAGTTTGCTATTATATCTTGTGGCGTTAAGTATCTTTAATATTAACTTAACCTATAATCTAATTAATCTTTAGATTATATTCCTATAACTAAGGCATTTCTAATACTACCTTATTGTTTCCCAATGGTAATATATTAAAAGACATCTCAATCTATCTGCCTTTAATAGTTAACTAAATAGGTCCTGTTTTAAGGTTAATAATACCTCCTCTATAGGCTATCGGATCTCCTAAAATTGTCACTAATAGGTAAGGATACTCCTTTTTCCTATGCGGTAAACCTATCCTCTTAACTACTGCTAGTGAGATATAGTTCCTTATTGCTCCACTATCTATTAGTGCTTTAAACTATTAATCTTACCATTTAACTTATAAATTTAGGTATCTTCCTTAAATTCCTTTAAGGGTCTAAGGCTTTACTACTAGTTCCCTCTAGTCCCGTAGGCCTCTACTTTTCCTAACTATTAGCTACTTAATCCTATTTATACTTAGTCCTCCTTAGGCTAATACTTAGTTCGCTTTTTGTCTTTAATATACTATAGACACGTGTTCTCTAGGTATTCCCACCACTATTATCCGTCTAGGCATTCTTCCGTAAGGAATCTTTCTAGTTAAAGTATTAAGTCTCCTAACTTCTAAACTTCTACTAAATGCCAGCTATGTATATACTTAATATTCCTATATTTTTGCTCCTTTAATAACCAATACATTCTCATGGGGTATTTCCGGTATTTATCCTTAGGTGCTCTATGCATATTATACGTATTATCTACGCATGTAATCTATACCAATATATAATATACTTAGTATTTTAGGTTAACTCTTAGCTTGTCTTTGTCCTTAAGTTTAAACCTTTACCGTGTTAATCTAAACGCTACAACTTTATTCGCAGGTACTAAGATACGCCTTTTACTTCTCCAGTCCTCTAATCGTTCCTTTAGATCCTTTAATGTTATAATTAAGGCTCCTTTAATATAATTTATAGCCTTTTCTATAATCGGGTAGTCTTAGATAACTTTTTTATCCAACTATATATAGAAATATTCCCACTTATTGTTATATCTCTGCCTATACCACTTTTAGTACAGCTGCTAGAGTATATACGGCTTATCCGTAAGGAAGTATCTCCTTATTACTACATTATAATAGCCCTTAGTGTGTCGTTCCTTAAACCTAGTTAGAATCCCTAGATCCTTTTCATTTTCCAGTTTAGTAAGCTACTTAGCTCTTAGTATACCTACCCTAGGCCTATAGGTGATTTTTCGTACTAGCGCTCTGTCCCTAGTATGTCCTAGTATACTAGATCTCTTATCTAGTTTCTATTCTTACTATAAGGTAATTCTTACTCTAAATTCCTCTATAGTTTCTTTCTTTTCTTATCTTCTAAGTAGATCCTTAAAGTCGTCTTGCTTCCAAATTATAGTATTAACTTTTTAATCTTTAGGCCGAACACTATATTCCCCTAGTAAGTCCTCTAGGTCTATATATCTATCTCTTAATCTAGTTACTATTTATACTACAGATTCTCTAATCTTATTAATAGTCCTTATTCGTGTCTTAAAGTCTTAGTTCTATAGGATTCTTAATCTTAAGCTAGCTTCTGCTTTAAGCTTTACTCCTACCTTAGTCTAACTAGGCTTAAGTGTTCTTATCTCGTCTTAAAAGTCTTAAATCTCACTTATCTCATCTTAAGAGTCTTACGCCTATAGGAATCTCTATCCCGAGCTTATTCGTATATCTTTAAACTAAGCTACTGCCCTACTCTATCGGTTATTATCTATTATAGGTCCTTAAGCTTACCTTATCTCGTCTTAAAAATCTTAGTTATCTCTTATCTCTTCTTAAGAGTCTTAAGCCTTTAGCTTTTTGCCTTTATTAAGTAATAAAGTAGCACTAGCAGTCGTCTGCTTACTTAGTCTATGTAAGACACTCTTTCTTTTATCTTATAAAGCGATAAATGCCGTATCTAACGGTGTTATAATACCCGTTACTAAACCTTGCTCTATAGCGGTTTTAGTTTTTACTTCTAATATAACTTCTTTAAGGTTTACACGCTCCTAGTAAGCTACCTTTATTTCCTTATTATCTACAAATATTTCGCCTTTATTAAACTCGTCGTCTTTAATGTCCGGTTTACGCGATAGTTTATTAGTTTTCCTACACCCTAAGGGTTCTAGCTCCTATAGCCAATAGCTTACGCCATACTTAGCATTCTTATAAATTTGGTATACGTTATTATAATAAAACGCAAAACTCTTAATTAAACACTCTTTTATTCCTCGCAGTACACTATTATCCCTCTATATATATATACCTTCTACTAATCTAGTTCCCTTTATTATATAGTAACTTTAACCATCTTTATAATCCCTCGCGAAGTAACCTTATTTTCCGCAATTTATGCAAGCTCCGTCTTTAAACCACTAACTTTGCTATAAAGTCCGCCTAAACGTCTTCTGCTACTAAGATCTCTAGTTTAGCCTCTACTCCTTAGTCTTATAATCACTAAATCCTTAACTTTTAGATTTCTATAGTTTCTTGCTCCATCTCTTATAGGCTTCTTTAGTACTACTTAGGTTTATTAGCTCTGCGCTATACCATAGTTTCTAACTTAGCTTTAGTTATAGCGTATTCTGCGCCCTATATAACTATAGAACTCTATCCTAACCTTTTTTAGCCTATTCCCTTTAGTAGATCTAATTATTAATCTTAATTGCTTAATCTATTAACTCCCTTAAGGTATTCGCATCTTTTATTAGAATAATCGCGTCTTAGACTTTAGCCTTAAGTCCTTATTTATACTATGCCATAAGCGCCCTATTATTCCACTTAACTTATATCGCTAACGTCTGGAACTATATTATATACTTAATTGCTAAGGTTCGTTATATAATATCTTAAAGTTTTCTTTCCGCTATAGTTGTTAACTTTAGGTCTCTAAATATTTATATAAGTCACTCTATAAACCCTTCCTAGCTTAAGAACATAAATCGCATATCTTAGTTAGTGGTCGTTATTCCATTTGCCTATATCTCCGTAAGGTAAGGCTTAAACCACTTAAGTGCTCTTCCTAATAAGAATAGTCCTGCATAGGCTATTCGGTCCATAAGTATTGGTAGCTTTACCCCTTCTTATATAACTTTAAAGTGTATTTACGTAAGAAATCCCTTAAGCTTTAATCTCTCTTCTAAGAATCTCTTAATTAATAGTAACTTAATCTTCGCTGCTTCTATCCTATTAATCCTATTTTTTAACGTTATATTATTTTCTATTAACTAGTTAACTATCTCTTATAGCTATTTAACTGTTATAGGTTGCTATAAGTTAGTGTTTACTATACTAGTGTCATTACCTAACCTTAAAGTAGTTGCTGCCGTTAATAGCGTTATAGTGGCTGCTTTTGGTAGCATGTTGTTTGACTTCTTATATTTAATACTATAACTAAGTAGTAATTATATAACAAAACCTTATAGCAAGAACTACGGTAGGCTCGTTAATGGGCTAGGTGTATAGGTAATATAAATTAAGTTAACAACGTAATAATAACTAGTAGAGTAGTTACCTAATAGATTAACTTTAATTATATTCTAAGAATCACTATAAGGAAGGAACTATCTAGGTAGGGACTAAGGGTCCTTAAATACACAACCGTACTCCTATAAAATCCTTCTTATATATAATATACGTCTTATACGTAAGGTATATAAGTTTCTCTTATTCCTCTTGTTTAATATATAGCATGTTATATAACCTCGGTTACTATTCCTCGTCACATAGCTCTACCGGCTTTATCCTAGACCGTGCCTAAATTAACCAACTAGCTTCTTCCGACTCTTCTCTAAGTAGTTATAACATTGTACTTAAAGCGTTTGTAACAACTACCTTTAATAACGCTCGCCGTTAATATTAAATATAAGCGTACCGGCAGTGCCTAATTACAATCTCCCTATCTTTTTTATTGTCTGCTCTAACTTAAGCAGATAAGAATTACCTAAAGCTCTATTACATTCGTTTTAGTATATTAACTACGGCTTATAGCTTATATACACGCCCTTATTATCTCTTGCGTTAATAAGGTAAAAGAGGTTTAGGCTTATTAGTATTAGTATTAGGTTAGCTATTATCTATTTAATTATCGCTATTAGATAAATCCTTAGATATATTGCTAAGGTTTATTAATAGGCTAAAAAGGCCGGATAGAGGGTTAAAAAGGCTAAATAGAGGACTTTAAGCGTCCTACTTAGACAGAGGCCTATTAGGGATACAGTTAGGTTCTATATTAGATATAATATATAAAGTAAGAGATAAACTTTTAAATAAAGGTATTAGTAAGCTAACTAGGGCTATATTAGGGGGTAATATACGGCGTTAAAGGCAAAATAGCAGTCATCTATTAGTAAGAGTGATACACTCTTATAAAACGCGACTATAATCCCTTAGACCCTTAAAGAGGAATCCACCTTGGCGCTCTATAATTGGCTACTAAAGCTAGCGCAAGTACTAACGCCTGCGGCGTACATTAGGCTACGGCGCCGGTCGCTAATTAGCTTAAGAGTTTATAGGAGTTATAGGGGTTATAAAGGTGTAGCGGTGCTAGTTGCTAATTGGCTTAGGAGTTTACAGGAGGTAGATTTTCTCTCCGTGGGTCTGAGTTAACTGAGATAATTTACAGAGCCTGGTGTTTTGAAGTTCGTTATATGGATTCTGCTACAACCTACTGCCTACAAGTTTTTTCTAACTAATTAGAAGCTAGCTTGGCGGAGTTTAAAAATTTAAACACCTAAAAGTATAGACCACTTATACCTTAGGTCAAACATATAAAACGTTAATCCCCTAACGTAAATTTTAACCCGAGTTTATAAGTAATAAGTTAATTAATTTTAGAGCTTTATTATATAGACTTTAATTAATATATATAGAGATAAGGTTTTCTAGGGGGAGACCCCCTAGGACCCCCCTATATAGAGCTTTTACTTAATTTAGAAGTAGTAGTGTGGTGGTGTAGATTGGACGTCGCCTACTGTCTTAGCATTTTCCTATATTTATAGAGCCTTCGGCTTCCTTCCTTCCCTCTATCATATACATATCACGAACTTACCAGTTACCGGAAATACACTCTTTTCTTTCTTTCTTACTGACTGTTCTACTGACTGATTACGACTAACCGACCCACCGACCGACCGACTGACTGACAGACTGACAGCACAGTGACTTTCCTATCTTAGAGAGGTCGTACCCTCCCACAGTAGTAAGATTAAGGCGCCTTAGTTACTGCTAGGTAAAGATCTACTATAGTGACTAAGGCGCCCTACTTAAGCTAGGCTTAAGGATTATATTAGTCACAAATCTAGTATATATTTGGACTGTAGAGCTTTAATATATATTATAGACCTTATATTAGCAGTAGTACGACTACTAAGAATAGATATAAACGGGTTAGTTAAGATAGTATAGGAGGCACTAAAACCGATTAAGCTAAAAGATAAGAGGTAGCTAAGTTATATAGCTAATTATGCTATAAGTTTGGAACGTAGGAATGTAGAAATATAGGAACGTAACGTACTAATATACTAACGTGCTAACGTACTAAACCCTTTACTATAGGGAGGAGTTATATATTTAAGGGCATATAGTCTCTATAGAGGGTTTCTCTTCTTTATAGTAAATCTTAGAATATAATTAAAGTTAATCTATTAGGCAACTACTCTACTAATTATTATTACGTTGTTAACTTCTTATTTACCTATATACCTAACCCATTAATAAGTTTACCGTAGTTTTTGCTATAAGGCTTCGTAATACATTCACTACTAAGGTTATAGTATTAATAAAGTTAAATAATATGCCACTAAAAGCAGTAGCTATAATAGCGTTAACGGTAACTACCTTGGGATTAGGTAATAATACTAGTATAGCAAATACTAACTCTTAACTAGTTACCGTTAGACAGCTATAGGAAATAGTTAATTAATTAACAGACAATAATAGGATATTTAAAGAAAGAATTAACGGAATCGGAGTAGCTAAGGTTAAGTTACCCTTAATTAAGCAATTCTTAGGGGAGAAGTTAAAACTTAAGGGATTCCTTACGTAAATGCACTTTAAGGTTATATAAGAGGGAGAAAGGTTAGCAATAGCTATAGACTAAGTAACCTACGCAGGACTATTCCTAATAGGAAGGGCACTTAAGTAGTTTAAACCTTACCTTATAGAAGTATAAGAACGCGGCATAGTAACTACTAATTAAGAAGTATAATATATATTCGCTAGCTAAAATAGGGTTATAAAATAATTAATATAAATATTTAAAAACTTAAAAATAACTATAATAGTAGAATAAAAGCTTTAAAACTTAGTATAATAAACCTTAGTAATTAAGTATATAATGCAGTCTTAAATATTAGTAATATAAGTTAAATAGAATAATAAGGCGCTTATAGCATAGTATAAGTAAGGACTTAAGGTAAAAGTCTAGAATATAATTATCCTAATAGAAGATACGGATACTCTTAGGGATTTAATTAATTAAGTAATTAAGATTAACAATAAGATCTACTAAAGAGAGTAGACTAAGAAGGGTTAGGATAGAGTTCTATAGTTATATAAGGCGCAAAATACGTATTAATAAAGTTAAAGTTAGAAACTATAGTATAGCGCAAAGCCAATAGACTTAAATAGTATTAAAGAAAACTAAAATTAGAATAAACGACTATAGAAACCTAGAGGATAAGGATTAAGTAATTAAAGGTCTAGATACTTAAACGGAATCCGCAACGAAAAAAAAAAGGAGCTCTTGCTATCCCTAGCCCAAAAAGACTAAAACCAACCAAAAAGAACCCTGAAAAATACCTAGAGAATCCCCCTAAGATGTATACATCGTAGGGGAGGCACACGTCAACCGACGGTGGCTTGCACTTGCGCGTAACCGCCAGATCTACGCCTAACAACGGCCCTCTATAATAAAGACCGGCGAATACTATATTATAAAGCGGAAACACCTCTATTAAGAAGGCATCTAATAAAATATAAAGCCTATTAGATGTATTTAGTATCTAAAATTACGGGGGAGTAACTATTAGCTATAACGAACTAATATAGCTAGTAGAATAGCTTCGCTAGTCTAGCGAACCTTATACGCCCCTTTAGTAAACCCTTAATTAAATCCTCTAATGGCTAAGTAAAATTAAAAATAAATAAAACTCCTCTTTACTGGCGAACCGCACCTAGGCCGCTATAGCCGCGCTTTTATAGCATAGGGAACCTACCTCCCTTAAGATAATAACTAGGTATATAATTATAATATAACTAAATATAGAAAAAGTAGAGGGGCTTAGGGGATAATTAGAAATAAAAGTCCTTATAGAGATTTATAAAGAGGTTTATAACGTAGTTATAGTCCAATACCTTAGGAGCGAAGATATTAGAGTTACCTTAAAGGACTAATAGGTAAAGAAATAAGCCGTAAGGGTAGGAGATAGGCTAGGAGAACGTATTAGCATAAAAGTGCTTTGCAAAAACTACCTAGTTAAAGTCCTAGCGGTTCCTATAAGCCTTAGGGTAAAAAAGGGACGCTAGGCGGACAATATAGCAACTATATAGAAGATAGTAAAATATATAGAACGCCTTATATTAGGCTTTAAGATTACCTAAATCTAATAGCTTTAATAGGAAAATATAAACTAAGTAAATAATAAGAATAATAAGAGGATATAAGGGTCGCTAAAGACTTACTAGGGAGACGCCGGTCGAACACATAGCTCCCTTATTATTAGTACACATATACTAGAAATATAAAAACTCCTTATCTAAAAAGGAATAATTATAAATGGCCTTATATATAATATAAGGCTCTATAACTACAGACTACGCCTAGAATAATGCTACTACTATATATAATAGGGATATACCTAATCTACATACGCAGTATAAGTGTGCTACGGCCACTATATAGGCCCCTACAATATAAGATACTACTTAAATTAAGACTAAATAAAATGCGTAAACTACTACTAAAGCATATATAAGGTATAGGAGAGAGAAGACTATATTAAATACAGGAGGCGGAAGGTAAGGGCTTAATAGCTACGGGAATAACTGTACGCTAGGTTATATAAATAGAAATAATAGGTAATAAGCTAGGGGGACATAGGTGCCTTCTTAGCGTTTTCTACCTTTAGCACTAGGGGGCTAAGCTAGCTATCCTAAGCCTTAACGGGCTAAAAGTGGCGCTATGTGATATTACTAGACTATATAGGGATATAAGGGTTATAGGGGATATAAGGGAGAGGACGCCCTATAGGAAGACCCCTATAGATAGCTATAGTAAGCTTAAAACTAGGACAATTAAGAATTAGATTTAACGCGGTAAATATAATATTTATAGCCGACCTATAAAGGGTATATAGCTAGCTAGTAAGAATAGGGGAGGAACTAAAGATAATAATAGATTTAGATATAGAAGCGCTAGTAGGAATATAAAACATGGGAATAAAAAGCTTTATATAAAATAAGTAGTAACTAGGGTATAAATATAAGAGATAGAAGTTCTAAATATTTTAGAGAAAGTAGAAATAGAAGAAGTAAGAGGTAAAGGAGAGGTAAAGGACACTCGCTAGGGGTCCGCTACTTATCCATTATATAGTATAACTACGGCAATATAAACCACTGTCTTATAAGGCCTTTACTAAATAGTCTAGACCTAGAAAAACACTATATCTTTACTATATAAGAGTCGTACTATAATACCTATATATAATTAATATACTGCCCCTAAGGATTCCAGCTTCTATATAAACTAAAAGCAGCTATACGCGTATGCTTTATAATTAGTAAGGCTATTAGCCTATCCTTATAGTTATAGCAGGTAGTTAACCTAGATATTATAGTTATAATAATCTAGATATATAGGGGACCGGTATAAATTATTAATATATATAACCCTAGGGTTAAAGGGGTCCTATAAATAGAGAATATTATATTAGTAATAAGCTTACTAAAAACTAAAGGCATAGAGTTTATCCTACTAGGAGATATAAACCTCTACTACCCGCGGTAGAAGGGTATTTATATTACTACTAATTAATAAGTAAAGTACCTACTAAGAGCTATAGATACCTAGGGCCTTAAGTTAGCTACCCCCTTAGGTGCAACTATATGGTAATAAGGAACCTCTAGAAGTATAATTAACCTTATATTTATAGATAAAGGCCTATACTAAAGACTTAAAAGGTATAACCCTAAAGAAGAATAGGCACTCGCCTTAGACTATATCCCTATTTAAATATAGCTAGATTTAGATATTAAGGCGTAACTAAGTAGTAAAAGATATGTAATAAGGAAACTTAAGATAAACAGTTTCCTTAATATAGTTAAACAATAACTCTAAGACCTAAAAGAAATCCACCCAATTCCAAACAAGCGAGACTTATTAGCTACCCCTAAGAAAATTAACTAAAGACTAGAAAGGATTTAGGCAGTAATTAAAAATAGGCTAAAAGAGTACTGCCCGGTCTTAAAACCGGGCCCTTATACGCGATACGCATAGTCCGTATAATACGCGGTTCTTATTACTAGCTAATAATAAGTAAGAAGGAAATATATAAGTAGCTATAACCCTAAAGATAAGAGATAATATAAAGATATAAGAAACCAGTTAAAGAATACCCTAAAGAAAGAAGTAAGAAATAACTGGAAACGGTTTATAAATAAGCATACTTTTAACCTAAGCCTCCCCTATAATAAGGGCCTTTAGGCTATAGCAAAATAGGTAAAGAAAAAGGTAGGGCGCCTAGTAGAAGACCTATACTTACTACCCTTTAGCTTAGTTAGTGGCTAGTAGGTTATAGTCGCAGTATATTAGGTTAAGATTATTAAGGACTTCTTAGTAAGACTACTACTTCTAGGGGCTACTAGTTTTCTATTAGGTAAAGAGTCTATTAAATAGTATACCCTTTATTCGCCCGATAATATAGCTAATTTTAATATCTTCCGTAGGAAAAAGGCAGGCACTCTAAGTTAGTTTCTCGCGGATTTATATCTTCTAGTAGCTATATTCCTTATAGTCTCCTTAAAAGACTAGGGGATTAAGGTAGCATATATTAGACCCTATAGTAGTAGTTTAGGTCTAATTATTATAGCTTTTATCATCACTACTTTGGTAGGGGTTCCTATTAGGTAAAGCTGCTTAGCGCTAACCCTCTATTAAGTATTAAGTAGGTAAAGTTACTAGGGGTATAAAGACTTAGGTAGCGTTATATATAGTAAAGAGATATCTAGCGTTATTATAAATATGCTCGTTAAGCTAAGATTATAGGTATTTAATTATGCCTTCTTTTTTGGTGACTGTAGCAATTAGTGCAATCTTATTCTTCTTTAACTATTAGACGTCGCGTTTAGACATATAGAGGTCGTCTTTAGTTTCTTAATATATATTATTAGTGAGCGCCTTATAAGCTTATAGGTCTTAGATAATATCGCGATCTTAAATAGTATATATCTCAGCTTATATAAGCTTTAGGTAGTAGTTCTATAAAAGGCGGTAGTATTTATTAGGGTCTTATACTACCATTTTTATAAACATCTTAGCGTCTTATATTTTAATTTTAATAAGTAATAGCCCTTCTGTTTACTTATCCGTAGTTATATAGTTAATAAAAGATAAGACATTATCGGTGTCCATCTCTTTAGGGGTTAGGGCTAGGGCTAATAAATTAAATTCTCCTAGGATTAATTAGCGTTATAAGTTAAATATAGGTATTAGATTATTCTTTAGGTTTAATATAGTAGCTAGTAAGGAATACCGTCTTACTATTATAGGTTCCTTAGAAGTATAAAGTAAGGTAATTTATAAATACGCTGCTTTTAGCAGCGCCTACAGTATTGCAGAGATATAGAATTAGTTGTAGGCTAAGCGTCAGTAGTAAAAAGGCGCAACGTAATATTATAGAACGGGGGTAGTGGCTACAGAGCGTATATATTTAAGGAGTCTATAAGACGTTACGCAATCAATTGTAAGGGTCGAGGGCGTAAGGAGGTAATATACCTACGCGTAGCTAACATAAGCTGTACGCGAGGTATATATAAGAGCACGGGGTTCTCCTATAGAGGCCCCTATGGTGGGGTTTCGTGACAGAGCTAGTTATAAGTAGTAAGCTAGTTTAGGTCTAGCTTTGCTATTAATATAGCTATAGGTAGTATATCCCTTAGTATAGGCTAACTTAGTAGTTCTAGCTTTAGAAGATTGTCTTTCTTTTTAGATAGGTCAATATACTACTATACCTTATTAGTTTTAGCTATGTCTTAGATAATAAAAAACCATTAAATCTAATTAGATGGCTTGTTAAGGATAAGGTTGATTTTTAATTTAGTAAAGGTTATTATTTTTAAAATTTAATAGGTTAGGAAGGGTCTAGGTTAGGGTCTAGCTAGCGTTTTAGTAGAACCTTATTTAGACGTTCCGAACTTTTAATTTAATTTATTAGTTTAGATCACTAAAATCTAAAATTTTATCACGGGAGCGCGATTAATAACCCCTACTAATAGCTCTAACTACGTCTAATTTTTTATTTATAAATCGGCAGATTTATAAGTAATAGTTATTATAAGTAGCTCTAGGTACAGTATATATAAAATCTTAACTATAGTATAAAGAAGTTATAGCCGCTAATATACGGTCCTAAGTATTCTTAGAGGTTATATAACTTCTTATATAAGCGACATTTCCGCCCTTTAAAAAAATTAAAAAATTCTAAAAATTGATTAATGCTATAGATAGTAGTAATATTAATCCGGTAGTACTGCTAATTCTCCCTATATACTACTATATATATATCTAATAGCTCTAAAAATGGTAAAAAGGTAGGACGGATAGGGGGGTTAAATTTTTTAAAAAAATTAGATTTCGCGGTTAAGCTATTTAAAAGTTAAAAAACTAAGATAAATGCTATATTCTCTACTTACCTCTAAGCTAGTATATAATTTCCCAATTAGGAAAAGTCGTTTATAAGTAGTTGCTACTGCCTCCGTATAAAATCTTCTTATTATACCTCTTTAGTCTTACTTATAGATAACTAAAATCGTTCTATATTAAACCTACGTTTAAATATAAGCCCTAAAAGCTTCTTAACTTATAAGATTGCTATATAGGTTAGCCCGGCTATCTTATTCTTTTCCTTAATATTTAGAACTACCCGGTTAAGTATTAGGCCCTAGCTTTTATATATAGTAAGAGTAAAAGCTAGAGTAATTAGAAATTAATGCCGTAAGTAAGAGCCTCTTATACCCTTTTACTTATAAAGTATAGAAAATATAGGGATAACCTTCTTACCATCCTACTAAGTAAATAGGGTAAGTCCGTTATACCTATTTACCGTAACTAGTAGTAACTAAGGCTGATCCTTTTTAATATCCGCGTATCCCTTCTATATAACATCTTTAACTATACTAGTAGTACCGTTTACTAAGCCTAATTTAACCCAGATATTTTATATTAGTATTACTTTCGCGCTAATATATAAGGCTAGATTCTCTATAGTATTACACTAATTAGGAGTAACTTTCCGTATACCTATACTAGTGTTAACTAACTTAATAGCTACTACTAGCTATAAAAGATCGCGAAGCCGAATAGTATTATACTTACCTATAGCAGCGCGTATGCTATATAGCCGAATTATATTATTAAAGCCTGTAACCTTATTAGTAGATAGGCCCTACTTATGCCTAGTTAAAAGAAGCTTCTAGGTTAAATTACTTATAGAATTACTACGTAGCTTTATAAGGGCGGTCCTAAATATAAAGCTTTTAGCGTTATTACCGCCCTACCGTATAACTTAATCTAGGACGGCAGTTTAGTTAATCGCCTTATAGGCTTCCTTTCTATAGCTAGCGAGCTCTAACGGCCTATTAGGTAAATTACTATATAAGGCCGCCTAACCTATAGGGGGAAGCTAATAGAAGTCGCCTACTAGCAAGATATTTAAGCCTCTAAAGTAGTCGTTATTATATATAGGGTAGATTTAACAAAGGCGGCAATTAATCTAGGCTAGATATACTTACCCGATTATAGATTTCTTATTAAGGATAAAATAGTAAATATCCTTAAAAGCTTATTATAGAGGCGTAAGACTAGTAGTAGGTAATTCCTTAAAGGGGCGATTTACTAGCAACCTTAATAGTTTGTATATAGTTCTACCGTTAATATTAAAGGTAGCTACTCTAGTAGGGCGGCTTAAACTAATAGCGACGGCTTACTAATAGATATAGCTATATTATAGAGTATAGTAAACAGAATAGTAATAAGATATAATTTACCAGTTCCTACCTCTCTATTAATATTAATCCGCAGTAGGGGGGGGCCAAGGTCTACTTAGATCTGCCTATAGTAATTAACTACAATATTATAGATATAACGCTAACCTAGTTATAAGGAGGACGGAGTTACTATTTAGGATAGGCGGCTTTATAGTAAAGGCTATAGCTATACTTCTTACTAATAAGTTCTCTTATTAAGCTGCGGGTACGTACTCTAATACGTACTCTAGTCGTAGTTATAATTAACCTCCCTATTACTAAGCCTGTTAGGATTCTTAATTTTAACTCCGTTGGTATTTTAAATGCGGGCATATAGGGCCTTAAAGGACTAGTATAGCTCTAAGTTGTCTATAAAATCGCCCTTAAACTTATTAATATTATTAATAGTTTTATAACCTTCCTCTAGTTTCCGATTATAGAAGTAGTTAGATAGGTATTAATAAGAGTTAATATAAGCCTAATAGGAAGCTATATAATTAGGGGCCCCAAATCTATTAGTATAAGTAGTTACTTCCTTATACTCGCTTTATAGGTAATAAAGAATAAGCTTTATACGGCAGAACTTAGGATACTATAGATAGAAACAATTGCCGTTATATTATAAAAAGTACAATATAACTTAAGGCCTTACTCTTAACCGATGCTTATAAGTAGAGTAATTAAAATAGAGTAGAAAATTAAGGAAAGTAATATCCTCTACCCTATTTGGGCGGCGCTTATATTTCTTATAGTCGGATAATCCGCACCTTTTTAGTTACCTATTATTAAGCTTATATATAGCGCTTTAATCGTCCTCCTAGTAGTAGTTTAAAGTTACTATATTTCTAGAGCCTTTATAAAGAAGAATGTTAAGAAGTAAATAGTATACCTTTTACGCTAACTAATCGCGTTTAGTAATAAGCTTATTTATAAACTTAGCCACAACCAAACTAAAGGCATAAAGGCTATTAGCGTGCGGCTATACTAATTAGAGTAACTCCTAATAGGAAGTTAACTTCTTCTCTTCCTTACTATAATACTTACCTATATAGTTAACTATTACTAATACGCTTATAGCGGGTAACGTATTAATATTCGCCACCCACGCTAATATTATAGCTGTATTATAACTATTAAGAAGCTTATTATTACGCTATAGATAAAACGTTTAATAATATAGATTTTAATCCTTTAATATAGCGGCCTTATTATAGAGAGACCGTAGAAAATAAAAGCAGTACTTCTTTACTCTAGTAGAGCCTTTCTTTAATCTTAAGCAGTAAGATTTAGTGCAATTATGGTGCCGTTAAAATTAATTAAGGTAGGCAGTAAGAAGCTTACTAGTATTAAGCTGTTCTTTATAGCTAAGAGTAGAAGGATATTAGAGATTAGGAGGCTTAGATTAATTAGGATTAATTATAGATATAAAAGTAGCCTAATACTTAGTAAAAGCTGCCCTTAATTTAATAGCTAACGGATCTAGATTTAGGGCTGTTAAACTCTATAAGAAGCTATATATATAGCCGCTACCTTATACCTACTACTTATATTAGGACTAAAAGTTAGTACTATTAAATAGGCCTATAAGTACGTGCTTCCTAAATAGATTAAAGCGGTAATATAGCTAGTAAGCAGTAATATACGGATTATTATTAAGATTCTAAGAAGTAATCTAGTAGCGCTAAGCCTTATTAATAGCCTTATATTTATTAAATAGAGGTATATAAGAGTATAGATTATACTAATATAGATTAATAGCGCTAAGTGTAAAGAATAGAGACCTGCTCTTAATATTCTTAATATAAGCCGTAAGCTTATTTCTCTTCTGCCTCTAGTAAGGTCTAGTGCCCTTAAGGTTCCGTATATGCCGTATAATCTTATTTAGTAACTAGCCACCCCTATTACTATTTATAAGATTACTAAGCTTATTTAAAGATAGACTATTTTTATTTAATTAGCCATAGAGGAAGCGGGTAGCATTAAGGGCTTACTCTTTTATAATCTGATTAAACATATAGTAGTAAAATAAGGGGTAGCGGCTAAACCGACCGTTCTAATACTTAAGTATATACTTAGTATACACAGCTAGGGTAACTATACGGCTTTATAGTATATTAAAATTGGCTTTACTATAAGGAAACAGAGTAGGAAAGGCGCTACGCATAATAAAACTAGCTAATCGCTTAGAGAGAGGTATCTATCGCATAGTAGAAACCTCTAAGCCCGCTTATAGGTCTTATTAGTATTAAACCTTATAACCTAAAAGCTCTAATTTATTAAGGTTAGGTACTAAATTAGGAACTAAAGTATCCAGTATATTATTATTAAATTCACCGTCTAGTATATTACTACTAAGCTCGGTAGGTAAAGAATTAATAATAGGAGGACGTTATATAGGAGTAGTAGGGTAAGCTATTAGGCCACTAAAATTAAATTTTAACTTATTAATATAAGGTAGCTAATCTAATATAGAGCTATTTTCGGGTATGCTAGTAAGCTAGGTGCTATATATTTTAACATTATAATAATTAAGATAATTAACCTTTAGAAAGTAAAGCTACTATACTATAGCAGAGCGCCTTATAGTATACCGCTTAATAAACCGCTAACTTAGGTATTCGCTACCCTCTACTACTATAGGCCTTACGACTAGTATATTAAGTTTAGTAGGTAGCTATAGTAGCTACCTTTAAGTCTTTAGTATGTTCTAGCCAAAGTAGTAAACGTGGCTAGTATAGCGATATTACTAGCCGCGTATACGCACGACTTATAAATAAACGTATACGCGCGTAATTAGAAGCTCCTCCACTATAGTAAGTATAGGTAGGAAGCCAGGAATAGGCCCTAGATTAAGCCTATTACTTTTACTAAATAGGGAAAAAAGGGTTAAATTTTTAAGGCTATTAGCGTCCTTAATACAGGCTTTATATATACCTATATTATTACCCTCCGTAGCTAGGCCTATTTAAAACTACTACTTCTTATAATAACCGCATATCTCTATATATTTAGCCTATAGTATACTCCTAAACTTCTTAATTCGCTCCTAATTAACAGCTAAAACAGGTAGTAGTGTAGCCGTAGTTAAAGCTTACCATAAGAAATTGTAAGGGATATTATTGCGGACACCTCGGGTTACCCTTAGGACAACCCCTAAACGCCCCTTAGATAGTCGCCAGTCACGTGCCGAAGGCACGTGCCCGTAGTATATAGTCTCCACAATCCTAGAGGCCTTACCTCCTTAAGGATTCGTCTCTCTTACCAATCTATCCTATTCCACAATCGTGTCCTTATAGCCCCCTATCTATAAAATCCCCTTACATTTAAATTCTTCCTACTCTTTTTTAGAAGGGCAGTTGGCTTTAAGGACCAGATTGTTTATTTATATCTTTTATTTATAACTACTATCCTCCCTTAAAATCTCGCGATAACCTAAACGGAAACTCCACGGATACCTTATAGAAAGCCGTCGCGTAAAGGCAGGAAGGTCCCTCTAATAGCAAGAGATTGCGATAATATAACCCTCTAGGTAAGACGGCCGAACGAGCCCTAATACCTAGATGCTCTAGGAGCTCAAAAACTCTCGCACACCTATAATTACCGCTAAGGAAAACGCAGATACCCTCTATAATGGTCGCAACGCTGCTAGAAAGCAACCGGAACCCCTCCGGCCCTACTTAGGTTAATCAAAAGATTAAGCGCTAAAGGTAACTCTAAGATCTTCCCCTAAGCCAGAAATGCCAGAGGAATATACTAATGCGTCTAACTAGGGAACCAACTAAAACCCTCCCGGAAGACCACTAGCCTATAATTAGTATAGTAGCGGTATATAGACTGCTTACAAGCTAAGCAGGCCTACCCCTTTAGGTAATCTAAGCTAATTACTAACTTAAGACCCGAGCCTCGTTAGGAAGCCTATACTAGCTACTAGTACTAACACTACCTCTATAATAAGAGCCTCCCTAGGCCTAAGTTCAAAAGGTTAAGAGCCTTATACCGATCTCCTTTAAGATAGATATTAAGAAGCTATCGCAAGGCTCTCGGAAGCTATATAGGAGGAAGCCACTAATAAATATATTAGAACCCTTTAAGGGCAAATCCAGATCTAGTAGAGTCTAATCTAAGCTAGGCAAATTCTTTTATAACCTAGTTAAGGCTAAGGGCTTTCCAGGAGCTACTTAATATTTACCTAAGGAGGTATAGAAGACTTGGAGAGTTATTTACGCTATAAATAGAAAAAGGATATAGACCAACTAGCTAAGGCCTTTAGTAATTTAAAACTCCGTTATAAACCCAACGCCTAGCAGTTAGACAATTGGGTTTATAAGGTAGATAACTTCTTTAAGATACTAATAATACGAGATAATACTAAAGAGTATATATACTAGATTATTAGCAAGATTAAAGACCAATTACTAAACTAAATTGCACTTAATTAGCTTAATAAAGAGCAAATTATTATATAGCCACAGCTATAAACCTTTCTAAAGAAATAGACTTAAGATCTATATATTATATAATATAATAATATAAAGCTATTCTAGAATAGGACATAGCTAGACCACTATAACTTCCGCCAGTTTATAAACTTTATGGAAACTTATACTCAGCAGATAGATCTAAAGCCCTTTAAAAATAAGGACGGTAGTATCCATAAGAAGAAGAAGATTAGGTTTATCTAGGCTAGAATTAAGCTAGTAATTTATGACAAAATAAAGCGCGTAGGAGCCCTATCGCGGATTATTATATATACGGATTTTAAACGAGCAGTTCTAAACGCCAAAAATACAGTAAGGAACTAGACCTCTTCCGGTAGAAAGCTAAGGGGTCACTAAAAGCACAGGCACTTTAGTAGTAATATAGAGCAGACCCAACCTTTAAAGAAGCCGTTCTTAAAGAGAACTTTAGAAGGGTTAAAGTTAGAAACCTTAAATAACGGGAAAGACTCCTAGGGTCAACCCAATACCCGTCCGGCACCTTTATAGGAATACTTTAAAAAGTTAAGAGAAAACTCTAGAGGTAGATCCTATTAGAAAAATAAATAGGGTAATAACCGCACTAATAATCTAAAAAAGAAAAGCCCTAGTTATAGACCTCTTTTAGCTGCAACTAGGGCAAGATATAAAAGAAAAGACTCTCTATATTGCTATTAAGCTAAAAATAATACTCCCTATAGGTAAGATATAATAGTTCCAAGCACTATATAACAGTGGCACCGAAATTAATCTTATATAATATAATTTAGTAAAAGAGTATAAACTTATCCTATTATAAAGGTGGCGGAAACCTATTATAGGCTTCCTAGATAAGTATTAGATTAAGCTATATAGTGCCTATAAGCTTATAGTGTTAGTGGCCGACATATATAACTATACTAAGGTAGTTAGCCCGCAACCCTTTTAGGCGGCTAACTTTATAGGTTATAACTTTATCCTTAGATACCTTTAGCTTATAGAAGTAGATCTTAAAATACGCTTTAAAACAGGAGCCTTTAAATAGTAAAACAATAAAGATTTGGAAGGGCGTATATTACTAATAAGCCTAAAGGATATCTTAGAGAATATAGCCCTAGGCGAAATAGTGTACGCCTTATACCTAAAGGAGTATCGGATCTAACCCCTATTTAATAGCAAGATGGGTATAAAGCCTAGTATAGGTAATAACCCCTCTATAACGGAGACCCTATAGAGAACTACTAGATAGGTCGTGAAGACATCGCAGAAAGGCGGCGATCTTAAGAATCTTACGAGATACTTTAACCGTTATAGGTTACTCTGGCTTAAGCAATATACGGAGAGTATACTACGGCATCTTAAGCGCTGCGTTAAGGATTTCCCTACCCTTTATTGGCTACCGTATAAAATGGTGTAATATACGGTGGTAACTATATACAAGCAACTACTACAGCTGTTACGGACGCTTTAAGTACAATATTACAACTACTTAGAGGGGAGTTAGAAGAAGCTAGTTAGTTAATATAGGCACGGTCTAGGATGGATCCGGTAGAACTATGTAACAAAAAATGGTAACTGAGTCACGTAATATAATCTGTATAATCTATACAATCTGTATAATCTATAACAGAGTAGATAGAGCATACGTATATTACGTATAAGAAGGATTTTATAGGAGTATAGTTGTGTATTTAAGGACCCTTAGTCCCTACCTAGATAGTTCCTTCCTTATAGTGATTCTTAGAATACAATTAGAGTTAATCTGTTAGGCAACTACTCTACTAATTATTATTACGTTGTTAACTTACTTGTAATACCTATATACCTAGCCCAATAATAAGCCTACCGTAGTACTTGCTATAAGGTTCCGTTATATAATTATTACCTAGTTACGGTTTTAACAAGTTAAATAATATACCACTAAAAGCAGCCACTATAACGCCATTAACGGCGGCAACTACTTTAAGGTTAGGAGGTAACACTAGTATAGTAGATACTAACTTATAGCAACCTATAACAGTCGGATAACTATAAGAGAGAGTTAACTAGTTAATAGAGAATAATGCGACACTTAAATAAAGGATTAACGGAATAGACGTAGTAAAGGTTAAGTTACTATTAATTAAAAGATTCTTAGGAGAGAGATTAAAGCTTAAAGGATTCTTTACGTAAATGCATTTTAAGGTTACGTAAGAGGGAGTAAAGCTAGTAATACCTGTAGATCGGATAACGTATATAGGGCTATTCCTATTAGGAAGGGCACTTAAATGGTTTAAATCTTACCTTATAGAGATATAGGCCAATAGAATAATAACTACTAATTAAGACGTATAATTTATGTTCTTAAGTTAGGAAGGGTTTATAGAGCGACTTATATAAATGTTTGGAGACCTAGAGGCGACAACCACAGTAGAAAGAAAACTTTAAAACATTATGTAATAAACCTTAGTAATTAAGTATATAACGTAGTTCTAAACGCTAGTAATATAAGTTAAGTGAAATAATAGGGCGCTTATAGCATAGTATAAATAGGGATATAAGGCTAAAGTCTAGGACGTAATTATTCTAATAGAAGATACGGATACCCTAAGGGAACTAATAGATTAAGTAATTAAGATTAATAATAGGATCTACTAAAGGGAACAGACTAAGAGAGGTTAGGATAGAGTTCTATAGTTATATAAGACGTAGAGTACGTAATAACCAAAGCTAAGTTAGAAACTATGGTATGGCGTAGAGCTAATAGACCTAAGTAGTACTAAAGAAGCCTATAAGAGATAGAGTAAGAAACTATAGAAACCTAAAGGTTAAGGATTTAGTAATTACAGGACTAAGGAGTAGAGGCTAAACTAGGGATCTTAGCAGTAGAAGACGTTTAGGCGGACTCTATAGCAAAGTTAATAGTTTAAAGACGGAGCTTATATAAATTATAGAAAACAGGGTTATTTTATAAGGGATTATAAAGATAGTTAGAGTTACTATATAATAAAGGGAACCTAACTAGTAAAAGACACATACGTATAAAGGGATGATAGTGTACTGTAAGGAACAAAAGAGTATTTAATTAGAAGTTTCGCGTTTTATTATAATAACGCATGCCAAATTTATAAAGACGCTAAATATGGCGTAAGCTATTGGCTATAAGAACTAGAGTTAAAAGGACTTAGAGGAACTAAAGAGTTAGATAAAGAATAAGATTAACTCTATAAGCTAGATTAAGATATTATAGTAACGTGCGGATAAAGATTAGCAACAATAATAATAGAGTTAAAGTACTTATTAATTAATAGCGCTAAGGAAGAAAAAGGAACTAACTAGGGGTATTTAAACCTTAATAACGTAATAGAAGTAGAGACTAAGACCGCTATAGAGCAAGGTTTAGTAACGGGTATTATAACACCGTTAGATACGGTATCCATTACTGTATAAGACGGAAGGAGTAATATCTAAAGGGGATTAAGTAAGTAAATGACTGCTAGTGCTAGCTTACTACTTAATAAAGGCAAAAGGCTAAAGGCTTAAGATTTTTAAGACGAGATAAGAGAGATCTAAGATTCCGAAGATAGGATAAGGATAGCTTAAGGACCTATAACGGACGAAAACCGATAGAGTAGAGTAGTAGCTTAGTTCGAAGACATATAAATAAGCTTAGGATAAAAGTTTCCTATAGTATAAGATTCTTAAGACGAGATAAGTAAGATTTAAGACTTTTAAGATGAGATGAGAATACTATAAACGCCTAGTTAGACTAAGGCGGGAGCTAAGCTTAAGTTAAAAAGCTTAGGATTAAGATTTTTATAGAACTAAGATTTTAATAAATAAATAAGGACTATTAATAAGATTAAGAAGTAAGAAGACTTTAAGGATCTACTTATAAGACGCGATAAGAAAGAAACTATAGAGGAGTTTAGAGCAAGAATTACCTTATAGCAAGAGTAGAAACTAGATAAGAGATTTAGTATACTAGGTTATATAAGGGATAGAGCACCTATATAAAGAATTACTAATAGGCCTAGAGCAGGCACACTAAGAGCTAAGTGGCTTATTAAACTGGAACAAGAAGAGGATCTAGGGATTCTAACTAGGTTTAAGGAACAACACATAAAAGGCTATTACGACATAGTAATAAGAAGATACTTCCTTATAGACGAGCCGTATATACTTAAAGGGCTGTACTAAAAGTGGTATAAATAGCGACACAATAACAAGTAGGAAGATTTCTATATATAGTTAGATAAGAAAGTTATCTAAGACCACTCGATTATAGAAAAGGCTATAACTTATATTAAAGGAGCCTTAATTATAACGTTAAAAGATCTAAAGGAGTAATTAGAGGACTAGAGAAGTAAAAGATAAATCTTAGTACCTACAAATAAAGTTGTAACGCTTAGATTAATAAGAGAAAGGTTTAAACTTAAGGATAAAGACAAGCTAAGAGTTAACCTAAGATATTAAGTATATTACACACTATTATAGATAGTATACGTGGATAATGTATATAACATGTATAGAGCACCTAAGGACAAAAATTAAAACTATCTAATAAGAATATATTAGATAACGGACGAGGCGAAATACTAAAACGCTAAGTATATATATAGTTGGCACCCTATAGAAGTTTAAGAATAAAAGGACTTAATACTTTAGCCAGGAAGATTCCTTACGGAAGAATACCTAGATAGACGATAATGGTGGAAATATCTAGAGAATACCTATTTATGGCATATTAAAGATAAAAAGCGAACTAAGTATTAGCCTAAGTTAGACTAAGTATAAGTAGGATTAAGCAGCTAATAATTAGGAAAAGTAGAGGCCTATAGGACTAAAGGGAACTAGTAGTAGAGCCTTAAACCCTTAAAGGAATTTAAGGATAATACCTAAATTTACGAGTAAAGTAGTAAGATTAGCAGTTTAAGGCATTAATAGATAGTGGAGCAATAAGGAACTATATCTCGCTAGCAGTAGTTAAAAAAAATAGGTTTACTACACAGGAAGAAAGAATATTCTTACCTATTAGTAATAATTTTAGGAGATCTAATAGCCTATAGAGGAGGTATTATTAATCTTAAAATAGGACCTATTTAGTTAACCATTAAAGGAAGATAAGTTAAGATGTCTTTTAATATATTACTATTAGGAAATAATAAGGCAGTATTAGGAATGCCTTAGTTATAGGAATATAATTTAAAGATTGATTAGATTATAGGTTAGGTCGATATTAGGGATACTTAACGCCGTAAGATGCGATAATAAGCTAAGTTAGTATAGTACTAAGTTGGAGTAATATACAAAGAAACCGAGAAAGGGTTAGATTATATACTAAAGAGGTACTATAAGTACGGCAAGAAACTATAGTCACTAAAAAGTAAAAAGCTGTTAGAGTATATAGTATAGGACTATAAGATAGAGTTAGAACTAGGAATAAGTTTAAGGTTTTTTCCAATCTATAAGCTTACTAAGGAAGAAGGTAGAGTACTAAAAGAGTTTATCTAAGAAAACTTATAAAAGGGATATATTAGACCATCGCAATTATTAGCGGGTTATTTAGTACTATTCGTACTAAAGAAAAATAGTAAACTAAGGCTG
>Ga0307515_10005918_pt1 | contig 24659 bp, 25 predicted proteins | sample 17_EM_MG_FD_194513 | JGI IMG/M metagenome (GOLD analysis project Ga0307515, IMG submission 194513) | Populus trichocarpa ectomycorrhiza microbial communities from riparian zone in the Pacific Northwest, United States - 17_EM | ecosystem: Host-associated > Plants > Roots > Unclassified | place... | reverse complement strand
TTTCTTGTTCAATAATAGCTACCCCTGTAGCTATCACAGTTACAGCTGCTCTCATACATGCTGCATGAATTATCTTACTATCCATAACATGAAAGTGAAGTTTTCTGATAACAAAACCTAAAAATTTGGGGAAATAAATATTAAGAAAAGCATATAAAATACTTACACAATCAATACAATAAATTATGCTCAAAGAAGCTGACAATGTATAATAGTTATGGCAATGATATCTGATTCCCTAAACAAACAATGTCTTAAAATATATTATTTAAGACCATAAAATTCAATTTCTCGATGATAAAACTCTTTTGAAAATTATACAATTCATAAGTTCACAACGATCAATAAGATCAATTATATTTTTCTATAATTTAAATCATTTTAATTCTTAAAAATAATCTGATTATCGAATAATTAAATAAAAATAAATTTCAAAAATTACCCTGCATGCAGTAACACAACACACGATCGAGTTCATGGCTAGGTTCAGTTCAATTCTATTTTGATTTGTTAGTTATAACTATGGAGATTGTTGAGTTTAGGCACTAATAGGCAGGCAAGGCTGCTCCTTATGATCCTTTATAAAAATACCCCACCGTTCCCCAGCTCTTGCATTGCAAATCTCTAACTCTCTCCTATAACATTTCATGGGTTTCTCTGTTTTCTCTAACTCTCCCCTCTCTCGGTTTAATTAAGACAACATTTCATGGGTTTCTCTATTTTCTCTAACTCTCCCCTCTGTCGGTTTCCCCTCATTCTCTAATTCCCCTGGTTTCCCCTCTATCGTCTCTAATTCCCCTAGGTTTCCCCTCATTCGGTTTCCCCTCCTGTTTTCTTTGTTCTCTCTCGCCATTCACTGTTCGTTCTCTAAAGTCCTTAACTTTCTCTCTTGGCTGTTCTCTCTCGGTTTTCTTTCTCTAATTCCCCTATTCTCTCTCGGTTCTCTCTCGCCATTCCCCTGTTCTCTAAGGAAGCAGGACAAAATCACAGATTCAAGGGGCAAGGGGCAGGAGGGCTAGACCTCAAGGACCTGCTCCTCCTTCCTAGTTCTCATCCCTCTCTCCCCCGGCTACATGTACTGATAACGCTGGGAAAGTGAATTAAAAAGAGAGCAAACAACAGATTCACTGATCCCCCCCTTTTACTTTGCCTCTCTCTCTTTGTGCTGGATCCGAGGACGGGGAAACAGGGTAGGGACTGGATGGGGAAGTTTGGGGATTGTTTTTTCTCTAAAGAAGCTGTCGAATGTGAAGGAAAAAATGTGCTTTTTATGGCTTGCTTGTGATGAATTTGGTTGGTTTTTTCTGTGAACTTGTTTGAACATGGAAGAAGAAAACTGGGTATGGGAAAACATTTGACAGGCAGAAGATAAACCATGATGGATTGTTTGACAACAAATACAAAAACAGAGAAATAATAGTTTTTTTCGGAATAGACACAACAAATTAAACAAGATCAAAGGATTTTTTGCTATAATTCTTACAGATCTAACAAAGAAGATAAAAACATAAAGAAAATAATATAGAGAAATAGAGAAATTTGAGGAAAAAAAATACCTGAAATAAAGAGTGTTCCAGAGATATGATTCTCAATTCTTCCTGCTTCAACTGTTGCTTCAATTGTTTTCGGCAAGAGATACACAGAGAGGGGGGGTTTGAGAAGTGTTTTATGTAAAGATAGGAAAGTGTTTTCCTTTTGACAAGGAAAGGAAAACACTTTCCTATGATAAAAGGCAGTTTTTTTATTTTGACCGGAAACAATTTTCCTTTGACTAACTTTCCGGAGGGTTACCAAACATGGGAAAATGAGGAAAGTGAATTCCAGGAATTTGGTTTCCTTGAAACAAACAAGGCCAAAAGCAAGACGCTTTACCAAAGTAAGAGCCCCCTTTGAGAGTGTGGGTGTGTGACTAATAGAGTATTTAGCAGAGTGGTTGCGGTTGCTTTTCAAATAACTTTTCATGCCGAAATGCATGCCAATGATGTTTTTTTATTTTTTAAAAATTATTTTTGACATCAGCACATCAAAACGATCTAAAACATACAAAATATATTAAATTTTAACAAAAACAATTGAATTTTTTGGGAACGCGGTTTGCACCGCGTTCCCAAACATATTCTATAAATGTTCTAAATAAGTATAAACTTGTTTGGAATTATAGATATGGTTATTTTTTAAAATATTATTTGTTTAGAAATATATTAAAATAATATTTGTTTTATTTTTTAAAATTTATTTTTAACATCAGCATATTAAAATGATTTGAAAACATTAAAAATTATTAATCTAATGTAAAGAAAAAAAAATTTAAATTTTTTCAAAAATATTTTTAAAACACAAAAGCTAGTACTAAAATTGCTTAGTTAATGTTTGGAATTGAGGTGAGATGACACTAGAACTCGTTTCAAAATGAATATTAAGTGTGTATTTAATATTTTTAAATGGATATCAAGTGTGTGTTTTAGAATTTTTTTATTTAAAAATATATTAAAATTACTTTTTTAGATTTTATTTTTTATATCAACATATTAAAATTATAAAAAGCATTAAATATATTTTATTTAAAAAAACATCAAATTGGTATTTTTTTTAATGTTTTTCGATAGTTTTAATATATTAATATTAAAAATAAAAAAATAAAAAAATTATTTTAATATATTTTTAAATAAAAAATATTCTACACCATAATATTTAATAGATTCAAAGTTCAAACAAGTTGAAAACAGTACCTATGTTATTCCAGAGATCCGAAACTACCCAATTATTGCATCAAATATCATAAAGTACATGGCAATCTAAAACAAACCCGGGCAAAACACAATGAGCTATGGAGAATTAAAGGGTTTTGATTACAATATTTCAAATTCAAAGCAAACAAATACCTTGCAAATGGCAACTCTAAAATGAAAACCAGCACATGCATTGCTAGCGCTTGATACATGTTTTATTTCAATTTCTATGATTTGGCACTGGTAACTACTCTACTAATCTACTAGTACTGATGCTAAAGTAGATTGTAAAGTTATTTAATAGTAAAATAATTTGTATTAAATCAAACACACATGCACCCATATATATATTTTAACTCTGAGGGGTGTAGCTCAACTAATCAAACCCTAGGTTTGCTCCCTAGAGGTCACTAGTTCGAGTCTCACAAACCTCAGGGCCACTGGAGGCGCACATGGTTGTTAATTTTAGGGTCCGTGGGATTAGTCGAGTTGCGCACAAGCTGACCCAGACACCCACGTTAATAAAAAAATTAACATATAGATTTTTAATTAGTTTTGGGATATTTTCAATTGTATAGGTACATTTTTTTTTTCTATCTAAATGACATAGACATAAATAGAATAAAAAATCAAGCACAAATAACACAAAACTTTACAAAAAGGGATCACCATACAAAACTTTAATTTTATCATGTAGTTTGCCTCTCTTAATTTTAACCAAACCAGAAAACTAACATGAACACAATTGAGAAACCAAAATTAAAGGAAAAAATAATAAAAATCCTAAAATCTAAGAAATCCAAAATTAAAGGGGAAAAATAACAAAACTAGCTCGAACAACACATTCTAGACTTAATATGAAGGTTTTCCCGACCTCATCTAGTTATAGCGAGTCAAAGTTCTTATAGAATTAGGATCTTTGAAACCTTTTGGCAAAATTTAAGTAAGATCCAATGATTGACTCAAAAGTTAAGAATCTTTTTATCATATTTCTCATATTACACCACCTAACTCCATCATGGTCTTAACTTTGTTCCTTGGATCTATAAATATTTCTATAAAACTATCTTCGTAGCCAATTTGTAATAAATCCATAACTGACATATCATAACTAACTACATTACTAACCAATGAGTTAGTATTTTTGACTCGATGTTTTTCTTGTGCTTTGAAAGAGTTCAAATCCATAGATAAAGTGTTAGCCCAATCGAATGTGGATCTGGCAAGATGTCACACCCTATATACCTGGATTTAGCCATGAGTTGAGCCCAAGTCACCGTGGGTCTAGTAAGATACCAAATCAAATATACAAGGGTTCAATCATATGATGACCCCACATCATCGTGGGTCTGGTAAGATGTCAGACCTGGGTTCAACTATGAGTTAAATATACTTGAGTTCAGCTATGAGCTGAGCCTAAGTCACTGTGAGTTTAGCAAGATGTCAGATCCTATTCATCCATGAGCTTAGCCCAAGCTACCATGGATCCAACAAGATGCTCCACCTAATGCACTTGGGTACAGCCATGAGCTAAGCCCTAGTCACTATGGGTCTAGCGAGACACCAAACTTATATCTTCTTGGTTTGACTACACGTCAGACCTAGTTGGACTTATAAATCTATTTTAGGACCATATGATTCTATGTATATGAATTATTCATGACAAATATAATAATTTCCCTATGTCTACAAATGTATAAAAGGTTTCTTGAGGGACTTAACACATTTTTCATCTCATTAATGATGTGTAAGAGATATTTATCCCTTATTAATGCCATCAGAAGCAAAGGACTTCATAGTCTTTCCACTTCCTAAACACAACAAGGTTCAGGAGTTATAAATACCCCTTGAACCATCCAGGTAAAAGGTTTAAAAAATTTCCTACTAAAAAAAATTTATATATTTCAGAGTATTAATGATACCCAAAAACAAGAACAAACACTCTTATTTTTAGCTTTTATTTATATTCATTCTCAGTTCAAGTTACTAACGTTATTGTTTGAGGGTTTTTAAGTCCCGCCAATAGGGACAATTTTTACAAGTACTAAGGTTTTTCCATTAGTTTTATACTTCCTTTGCTAAGGAGAAGGAGATTAATGCTATTAACATTTGATTAACCACTATCAAAATATCAAACAACTTGTTCCTTAAACATATTAGGTTTTAAGACATCATTAGTTAACGTTGTCTGTAGGAAACCTTTAAAAAACCCATTAATTACCCTATTGGTTTATTGATATTCCTATATACACTCCTGCATAGCCAACACTTTAGTAACTTATTGCTCATGTGTAGCTCCTCATCCAAGTAGTGTTGGCGAATCAGCATATAAAAGAAAAAACACCTCAACAAGTTTTAGTGCCACCTTAACAAGTTTTGTATCCTCTTAATCACCTCTCCAGCAACAGGTCACACCTAGTGCCTATAAAAGGTTACACTACCCGGAGAATTGTGGGCAAAATAAGTCTATAAAGGGTTTTTGGCCTCAAAGATCATCTAACCATTCTAAGGAGCATACGCTCTCTTATGACGTTCAAGTACATAGTGGATTTCTTAGACATCCATCTGGGCAAAACAAAAAAGAAGCTATCCATGTATTGTGCCACTCCACGCCAGAAACTTCAAGCTCTCTAGAACCCTATAGGCATAGGAGTGGAAAGCATCTAGAAGGAGAGTATATATAGGAGGAGGTCCATACCTCTCATCAGATCAAAGAATCTCTCATATCCAGATGAGTGTTGTACACTCATATACCCAAGGACTACACCTCTACTAGAATGACATTGGATAATTATGATAGTTTTACAACTCAAGTGAACATGTGCAAAAAATATAAAGCAGCATAGAGTTGGTCATCCAGGATAGTTATGTCATATGTAAGATTCTCCCTACGACCTTTAGGGAATCAATAAGGGCGTGGTATAACAATTTAGAGTTAGGCTCTGTTACAAGTTTTGGCAACCTTTGTACCTAGTTAGTGGCCTATTTCAACACTAGCATCCCAGCCAAAAAGAATTTCCCAAAACTCTTTGGGGTCACTTTGGCGAAAAATAAACTCATACAAGCATGCCTTAAGAGGTTTAACAAGGAAATGCTCAAAGTTGAGAAGTTAATAAAGCATATGGCCTTTGAAGCAATGATATGTGGAGTAAAAGAAAAAGCTTTGTGGAAGAAATTGTATTCCCTACTGATACGATCCAGGAAAGGTCAAATTCGGATTTTGACGTAAAAAGTGCATCTATCCAGTTTTACAGAAATAATCATAATTCTCAATCCGATTGTTGGATCGGGCTGAAAGTTTACATGGAGTCTTCTGACATGTTGTCCTATGTTGGGTTATAATTTCAGGTCAATCGGAGTTCGGGAAGGCATCAAAACACGGGTCAACAAAGGCTGTATGAATTTTGTTATTTACTTCCTTTTGACTTGTGGACTTCCTATTTGGCTAGGATTCTTTTCCTAAAAGGATGTGGCAGCTTATTTTAGGAATCTCCTATTTCTACAAAGATCTTCAATGGGCTGCAACATAGTTTCCAAGTGTGGCCAGGATTCATAAATGTTTTAGAATCCTTTTCTTACAAGGATTCCTTATTCATCATAGCTACAAAAAAAAAGGAAAAAAGATTTCAGAATTAATTCTACCTTCAGATTTGATTCTCCTAGCTTATATGGGACTTCTAAAGAGCAACAAATCTGATCCTATTATATTTAGGATATTAAATTCGGATTTATTATTGTTATTATTATTTTCTTCTTAGTTTAGGGTTTATTTATATTATTTGGGTTTAATTGTAAGTGGGCATCATATAAGTCCACATAAGGGGTCCATTAGGGTTTATTTTAGTTTGGAGTCACTATAAATAAAGGCATAACTAGACATGTAAGGTTAGACAATTCAGATTAATAAAACTTCTTGTTTGCCACACTTTGTGTGTGTGTGTGTGTGTGTTGGTGAGATAATCTCCCTTCCATGGTTCTCTAAAGAACTGAAAAACGACTTATCGAAGAACAACTGTCTTCGTGGCGTCATCCTTGTACTTCTCGTTCGCGAATCAATATTCGTTGGGTGGGGGTCTCCGTTTTCAATAGTGTTGGTGCCTAGGTACAAGTTATCTTTGTGTCACACTCTTCTCAAACCTGATTTACTTGGCTTTCCGAGAATTGGTGTCTTTGCGTGTGGGTTGCGTGACCATGTGATCATGAGGTTCGCATCACCTACCAAATAGAAGCTTACTAAAAGTGAAGCAGACGATAGAGAATTTTCAGGTAGAGGAGGCAAGTGAGTTACGTCATAGTCCTCCTCTCTTCTCTAAGAATAATTTGACTGAGAGGTCTCCCAAACGAGATCGCTCTCCTAGAAGGGATAATAACCCAAGAAAAACTCAAAAGAAGGTAATCAGGGAATGCTGAGATGCATACTACTTCTCTAAATGTTACTCTTTCTAAAGTCCTCACAGCCATCCAAGACAAATATTTTGTTTGGTACCCTTCACCTATGAATCACCACCTAATACTCATACTTCTAAGAAATACTGCCTTTTTCATAAGGATAAAGGGCACGACATGAAAGACTGTTATGTCTTGAAGAAAGAGATTAAAATATTAATAACCAAGGTTTATTTTCACCGATTTCTGAGAAAGGATTTCGATTCTGAACAAAGAAGGGAAAAGGTTGGTTAGTTCATGCGGGCACAACCCAAAATCAATGTTATATTAGGTGGCACCTATGTAGGAGGTGATTCCAACACAGGCAAAATGAAGTATGGGAAACAGGTCCTTATGACTGCTTGTCTTTAAAACCAGTAGTATAAGCCCATCATCTTCACTTTAAAAGACAGAGAGGGGCTAACTTTCCCACATGAAAATGCCTTGGTCATCTCTACAATCATTTCTAACCACTAAGTTCATTGAGTACTGGTAGATGATGAAAGTGCAATCAACATCCTTTCTTGAGAGGTAATGGCACAGATAGGGATATCCCTCTCAAAACTGACTCAAGCAAAGACTCTTCTCATTGGAATAAAAGGCTCAGGTGTACCAGTTAAAGGCGTCTTGGAAGTTCCAATCCATATGGGGACTGCTCCTTGGTGTGTTTCTCTCTAGCAAATTTTTATGATCATTGACATGTATTTGACCTATAACGCCATTATGGGTAGACCCCTCTTACATCAGATAAATACTACCATCAGCACCAGGTACTTGGTGTTAATTTCCCAACTCAAAAGAGAGTCATCATAGTGCGAGGTTATTAGTTAAACTCAAGAAAATATGCCTCCACTTGTTTGGAGGGAAAGAAGACCCTAGAACCAGACCAACAATGGTCCTTGAAAGAAAAGGTGGAGGTCAAAACCCAAGTTATAGAAGAACTTAAAGATGGTAATCTAGGGGAAAATGAGCAAATAATCACCAAAGTGGGTTCTACCCTGACACCAATATAATAACATTCACTAATAAAGCTATTCCAAATCCAAAGATTTAGTTTTGCAACAAGCACTTCTGATATGCCAGGAATCAATCCTAAAATTGCTATTCATCGATTGAATATAGATCCATCCATTTATTTAATCAGATAGAAGAAAAGGAATTTAAGGGTGAAAGATAGAGGGCAGTAACACAGAAGGTGGATAAGCTCATAACTGTTGGTTTTATTAGGGAGGTGATGTGTCCTGCTTGGTTAGCCAATGTAGTTGTTGTTACTTATTTTTAGGTTCCCATACAAAAATAAGAAAATACAAAAACAATATATCAAAAAATATTCGGAAAAAATCCAAAAAATAATAGGAGCGAGAAAAGGATGCTGGAATGCCGAAACATGGCCAAAAATTTGTTGAGGAGGTTCAAAAATGCAAAAGGTTGAAATTTGATAGTATATCGTTGACTGATGAGAGTCCTGTTGACAAAGAAAATTCAATTTTTGAAAAAAATATATTCAAAATCAGATGTTTATGGACTCAATTAAATTTTATCTAAGGTTTAATTGAATTTATGGAGGGTTTGATTACAAGAAAAATTGATTTTTAAGTCAATTTAGGCTTTTATTGGAAGAAATTAAAGTTCTGGGGTCCAATTATGATTTTGAAGAGTTAATTTGGTCAAATCAGGGGCTTAATTGCATAATTATTGAAGTTTGATGGTCAATTAGGGACTTAATTGAAACAATCCGAAACCAAGGACCAAACCAGAAAAGGCGCTAAAATTAAGGGATCCAATTACAATTTGTTTTGGGTTTCATTTACAAAATTGCGTAAATTTCAATGACCAAATCAAAGGAATCCAAACGGCGCCATTTTCATTGAAGCACTATTCACTGTCTTCAACAACTATGGCAGTAAAGGCAGGAGACGTTAGCAGCGATAATGGCGCCGTTTTCAAATCAGGAGGCACGTCTCGCGGCTGACATCCCTCGCCATCGTGATGCACCCCAGCCGTTACCAAAAACGCCTGCATCCTCTGGCTATAAAAGCCAGGATAGCCAGAGGAGGAACCAAAAAGAAAAAAAAGAAAAGGAGAGAGGAGAGGTGACAGTGAGGAGAAAAACAGGAGGGAGACAACTTACGAGAGTGTTAAAAAACTGAGAGAGTGGAGAAATAATGAGAAAGCATAAGGGAGAGAAGAGGAAGGAGAAAAAGAAGCAAACTGAACGGAGGCAGATGACACAGTGAAGTAGAGAACACACCATCACCATCGTCTTCACCTTCTCAAAACCAGGATGTTCTCTGCTATTCTCAGTTCCTGCAAATAAAATGATGCATGTTAGTATGTAAAAAAACAAAAAGAAAACATAAGGAAGCCAACACCTGAAATCATCAGTTGCAACACTCTGTTTTTTTTTCATTCTCGCTATCTGCGAGAAGGATGATGAACAGTGCGAAGGTAATTTAATTACCTTTATACTGTTCATGCACGCGTAAAATATTACACGTGCATGAGCGGCTGGGGCTGGTCACTGGCATGGGCCAGTGACGAAGCTGGGCTGGCTAGGTCCAGCCCAGCCACACAGGCTGGCTGGGTCCAGCCCGAAAAAAAAAACATTTCTTAAAAAAAAATTATTTCAAAAATCTGTGATTTTTCCAAATCTTTTTACTGTATTTTGATCAATATTGGTTTGTATTTTTATACTGTAAAGATACAAATCTAGTATTAAAATACCTGGTTTTCGTCAAAACATTGAAAAATAAAAAAAACATATTTTTATGCATACGGCCAAGTCTCTCAAAAATATATATATATATATATATATAAAATCATATTGTATTTTCATATAACAAAGAAAATTTCAAAAAAAAAATATGTATTAGCATGCATTTTGACTTTAATAACAGTTTATTAAAGTCACGAGAACTAGGCCAAATTTCAAAAATTCCAAAAAAAATTATTTTATTTTCTTTTAATATCTGGGGTTACGATCTTATACGTAAGACATATTCCAGATATTAAATTATTTGTTGACGTTAGAACAGTTAGGTTTTACCCTATAAGATAAGAATCTCTTTACCGAAGAGAACTTTTCTTAAACCGTAGATGGACCAACAACTAGAAAACATAACAAGACCTTAGATTTTATCAGACAATAAAACAATGCAGCTTACCTTAGGTAGGGTGTATTTGGGGTGCTAATACTTTCCCTTTACGCAACCAGTCCCCGTACCCAATCTTTGAGACCAGTTAGGGTTCCTAGTGACCAAAATACTAGGTGGCGACTTCCATTCCATTTTTCCACTAATAAAAGACAAGAATTCCTTGTCTCCCCACATTTGCCACATTTTTAGAAAATACAACGCCTAAAATTTAGGAGTTGATGTTTTTCGCCGCGACGCAACACACGTGCGACATAATGGCGATTCCGCTGGGGACCTTGTGGACTAAGCTTTGTTTTTGTCTGATAATTGTGTTTTTGTTTGGTTTGCGTGTTTTCTGTTAATAAGCTTATTTTATTTATTTATTTTCTTACATGCTTTAATTTATGTACATATATGTTCATGCATTGAATAAAACTGCCTCGTGCATTACACAATTTATTTTTTGGGAAGCACACACAATCTTATTAAGTTAGGAAGGGAATTAGTGATCTGCCCTATGACTATTGGTCAGGGTTCAGATGCGTGAAACACCCAACTCATATCTGAGTGCCTGCTTGGTAATGGTGGGCATACGTGCTTTAACTATTCCTTGCAACGCCCCCAAACTGTCTTTACGAAGACCGTCACTGGGCAGATATGAGACCCTTTTGAGACTTAGATAGTCAACCTACCTTTTGTTTCACAAGATATATACTTTCATTTGCATCAAAATTAATCATGTTAAATTCATCACTCCATATTCCGAACTGAAATCATGACTTACCTATCTTTCCAAGAGTTTGGGCAAGAATCTGAGCTGGACCAGATAATTAAAGGAAAATGTCCAAGAATTGATGCTAGTAGGTGGCCATACATTACCAAGATAAATCACATGGTAAATGACTTAGGGAAATTGTTGTCTATTATGGGATATGTGGATGAGACTCTCTTTGAAAGGCGATATGGGAGAATTACACAACTAATGAGGTTACCCATACAAGCAACAACAATCAAAGCCCTCCTGAACTTTTGGGATCCTAGTTATCGATGTTTTACTTTCGGGAACATTGATATGACACCTACCATGGAGGAATATGAAAGGATCTTAGATTTTCCAAATAACAACCGAAAAATCTACCTCAGATGAAAATTTGAAGACACAGCTTCCGAGGTAGTCAATTTGTTAGGCCTGGGAAAAATCAGTCAATGCAGAGTAGCTGATGGGGGGTTTTAAATGGAATGTCATTGAAGCCAGAATGAAGAAGAATGTTGAGGAAGGCAAGTTGGGGGATGAACGATACAGGTTAGTGGCCTTCGCCATCTTTGGACTAGTATTATTTCCATCCAAAATTGGAGTCATCAGTTTGGAAGCAGCAAATGTCTTCGTAGAATATGAGTATGACCGAATCAATCCTTCTTCAGCAATTTTGGCCAAAACCATGCTGTCACTTAACCATTGCAGAATGCATGGAAAATGAGCCATGAGATGTTGCAGCCCTATGTTGTATTTATGGATCATCAGTCATATTGAAACACCAAGGGACATCTTCAACAACTTTTGGTGGTTTGACCTCCGACCATTAAAGGTTACCATAGAGGAAACTTGGAAGAACTGGGACGAGACAGCTTGGATAGACAAGTATGCTGCACTACCTCAAAGCAACTTCAAATGGAAAGCACCATGGATGAATGACCCTATCTGCACAATGAGATGTGGAAGCAAGACATGGGTCCCCCTGATTGGTGTACATCAGTTATGCACCTGCACTTGTACCAAGGCAGTTGGGTGGAATGCAGTATGTACCAAGGACTCTGGGTTTAGCAGATTTCACAGGTTTATTCAAGCATCAACCATTCCTTGAAGAGATAGAGCTTATCCAACAAGATTGGGAAAGGCCCCTGTTGGTAAAAAAAGGAAGAAGGAAGCAGATTTGAATCGTCATTCAGCCAGAATTATACAATTTGGAGAAATCAAGAGCTTTCTGAAGTTGTAACACCAAAATCAGCAACAATACAACAAAAGAGGAAAAGGATTGATGATTAGGAAGAGTTAAGAGAGCAGCTAGAAAGATGTATAATTGATCTCAGTAAAAGCAAAGGGCAACAACAACTCCTGGAAGGGTAATTAGATGAAGAAAATACGATGAGAAATTACTTGAACCAATAGTTGGAAAACAAAGATAAGCAGTTGCAAGAATGGTAGAAAAAGGCCGAGGTAGCTGAGGAAATAACAAAAGGGGTCCAGAATGAGTTAAGGAATCGAATAAACGAAGGTGGTGAGTTGGCTAACAAGAATGGGCTCATTGAAAAAGAATTGGCCAAGATCAAGAGATCAGCAAAAGGCAAGATGAATGATGATAAAGAGACGACAGATTCCTTGAAGAAAGAAAGAAGTGGTCATACAAAGAAGTTGGAAGATGAGAAGGAAAAGAATCGGCTAGCTGAGATCGACATAGAAGAAGAAAGAAAGATCAGGGCTCAATATATAGTACAACTTGAGGAAGAAAGAAGTGCAAGGAAAGTAATATGAGAGATTACCAGAAGAGAGTTGAGTCTTCGAAAGGACAAAGAATAGCTTTGCAATCCGAGCTGAAAATACGAGAAGAGGAGTTGAGGGAGTTCAGGAGCCATTACTTCGAGATGGAAAAAGGGTTGAATAAGATTAAACAAGAACGTCAAGAATGTCAGGATTATATTGACAGCTTTGCAGTCTAGATTAACTCCAAAATAGTCGAGCTAGATATCGAGAGAGAAGAGCTACAAAGGGCAACAGATAAGGTGGCACGGTTGGAGGCAATGGTCCGAATATTGGAAAGAAGTAATGAAGCCTTAGGGAACAACAATGAAGTGATAATTGTCGATAACACCTTGTTCCATGATAAGATAAGATGTATGACAAAACAGGTCGAGCAAGTAACCCGCTATGTAGAAAGGCTGCATCAACAAGCCACCCAAGTTGGAAATGATGCTGCAAAGTACCGAGAGTACATGGGGGTCGTCATCTCCTTTATTGGGGACTTAGCTAATGGAGGAAATGCCTTTTAGGCCTTTTTTTATTTTTTTTACTTTGTATAAGCTACTCTTATTTATAAGAAAGGCCATGACCTATTTTTTTTTTTCTAATGTATTTTGGTAACCAACCATGATAAGAACTTGGCAAACATTCTTTTACAGCAATCAATTCGTCTCAGAAATCTTGGCTAAAGGATTACGAAGGTCATGAATCAGTTCTAAAAAACAAAAAAAGAAAAGAGCCATCGCATATGCATGCATTTTCATTATGCATTTGTTTATAATTTATCATGTGCATTCCAGATCGTGAAACATAAGTCCCCCCTCCAAAGTCTATCACACCCGACTAAGATCAAGAATGGAGAACGAGGAGAGAGCTCACTTAGAGTCACATTATCAGAATGAGTTGGAATCCGTAAAGAATGAAGTTGCTCGCATGACCAATCTGCTCGAGCAACTTTTGAAAGCTAAAAACAGGGAGGGAACGTCTACCCAACCAATTATAGGAGCACCAGCAGCTTATATCCAAGGGACATCTCAAAACGTAGGGCTATTCAACAGCAAAACAACATTTTGTGCCTCTAGCCCCTATCCCGCCAAGTTAAGCTCTCGTCATCGTGGATTTAACAGCAGATAGACCCCCTGGCAATAGATCCATTGATTTTATGAACTAAGACAAGTTGTCTGCTTTGGAAGAAAGATTAAGAGCAGTTGAGGGTAATAATTGGTTTGATCCCATGCGAGCAGCGGAAGTGTGTTTGGTACCAAACATCATTGTACCAAAGAATTTTAGGATACCAGAGTTCATCAAATATACTGGATTGGAATGTCCAAATACTCACCTCCGATCTTACTGCAATAAAATGGCCAAGGTGATTTATGATGATAAGCTGTTAATCTATTTTTTCCAAGATAGTATGGCGGGATCTGCCCTAAGCTGGTACATGAAGTTGGACAATGCTAAAGTTAAGAAATGGAAAGATTTGGACGAGGCTTTTCTTAAGCAGTACAAGTTCAACTTGGAAATTGCTCCAAATAGAACAAGCCTTATGTTAATGGAAAAAAAGGAGCCAGGAGTCAGTAAGGGCTTACGCGCAAAGATGGAGAGATGAGGCAACACATGTCCAACCCTCTTTGATAGAGACGAAAATGGTGACTCTGTTCGCCAATACCTTCAGGACACCTTACTATGAGCATCTAATGGGTAGCTCCTCTCAACATTTCTATGATGTTGTACGTGTGGCAGAAAGGATCGCAAGGGATTAAAGCTGGGTGTATAGCGGAACCGTTAAAGAAGAAAGGTTTTATGGGAAGGAAAAGAGAAGGTGATATTAACAATTTGAAAGGCGGGTACAAAGGCAAGAAAGTAAATTACCAAAACCTACAAATGCCCACCAACATAAACTTTGCTAAACCTTTTCAAACCAATCGAACAAATTACCAAACAACTACCAAAGGCCAAATACAAAGTATCCTTCGGAGCAGTTTCCACCCTTACCTATGCCCTTAAAAGACTTGTATGCTAACTGTTGAGCATCAGACAAATATCTCCAATTCTTTTACCACCAAATGAACCACCCTTTCCCATATGGTACTATCTAGAATTAACTTGCGAGTATCATGCTGGTAACCCGGGGCACGGAATTGAAACTTGTTACCCTTTCAAAAGGAGGTTGCTAGAACTTATCAAGATGGGGTGGGTGTCTTTTGAAGATATGCCCAATGTTAATTCCAATCCTTTGCCTAAACATGCTGCAAGTGGAGTGAGCATGGTAGAAGTTCGGAATCGAAGTAAAGGGTTGAAAGTATCCATGAAGAAGTTGCATGGTATGTTGGTACAGTTATGGTTCCTAAAGATGAATAATGAACATAATCTAGAAGGGAGTGATATTGTGAGTTCCATGAAGAGGAGGGACAGCATATCAATGATTGCATGGAGTTTTACAAAAAAAAATTGAGAAAATGATGATCATGGGGATTGAGGATTGAAGCCATGGAGAACGGTGATGAAATAAGAATGATGGAGGGCCAAGACAGGTTGTCAGAAGTATATAGAATTCAACCAACGGCTAATGGGCCACCAAAGTTAATCTTGGTTAAACCTTCCTACACAAAGAGAAATCACAATGCAATGCCCTATAATTATGGTTATGCCTCTAATGTCGGGACCCCTCTTCCTTTGTTCCAAACTGAGATTAGTGGGCTGACTCGGAGTGGCCGGTGCTTCACACCTGAGGAGCTAAAAAAAGCAAAGGGTAAGGAGGTGATAGACCTAGGCAAAGAACTGGAGGTTAATAAACCAGTAGCTGAAGAAAAGTCAAATGAATTTTTGAAGTTGATAAAGCACAGTGAATATTGCATAGTAAATCAATTAAAGAAGACTCTAGCTAGGATCTCCCTTATGTCCTTGATACTCGGCTCTGAGCCGCATAGAAATGCCTTGCAAAAGGTAATGAATGAGGCGTGTGTACCCCAAGACATTGAAAAGAAAACCATAGAACATTTGGTGGGGAGGATCCATACAACTAATTATCTGTACTTTACAACTGATGAGTTAGATGCTGAAGGAATTGGACATAACAAACCATTGTACATCACCACTAGGTGTAAGGATTGCCTGATAGGAAAGGTGCTCATCGATAATGGTTCGGCTCTTAATGTGTTGCCATAACACATGCTGAAAGAAATGCCGGTTGATGAATCTCATATGAAGCCTAGTACTATGATGGCAAGAGCATATGATGGCTCACCGAGACAGATAATTGGGACTTTGAAAGTGGAGTTATATGTGGGACCACAATTGTTCTTGGTGACATTTCAAGTTATGGATATCCACCCTTCCTATAGTATGTTGTTGGGAAGACCTTGGATTCATGCAGTTGGGGCAATAACTTCATCGTTACACCAATGTTTGAGGTACATCATGAATGGGGTGTTAGTAACTGTCAAAGCTGAGGAGACATTATCCATGATAAAGAACGTGGTTGTACCTTTCATCGAGGTGAAAGATTGCAAGGATGAATATAGCCATGCTTTTGAGATTGTGAACACTGACTGGGTGCATGAGAACACAATGCTAAGAATGCCAAGGATCTCAGAAGTAGCGAGGATGGCCACTCAATGTTTTTTGGAGCGCAGGATTCCATTTCAGCATAACCCTATCACCGGAAATCCAGAAAGGGTTAATCTAATAAAGATGAAATGTTTTAATCAAAGATTTGGGCTGGGGTATAATCCTAAAAAAGAGGATCATCTATGGGCTGCTGGTAGGAGAAGGGAAAGAAGAATGGCTAGGATTGAAGGAAGAGAGCCTGAAGAAGAAGAGCTGGAAATCCCTCCCCTTAGGGTATCGTTCCCAAAGGCTGCATATGTAATGCAACCTGATAAAGGTTCAGAAAGCCTTAGTCAAAAACTATCAACCATGGGTATACACACCTTTGAGAAGGATAAAGAGGAAAGAGGTGGCATGAATATGGTAGCGGGAGTGGAAGATGAATCACTGCCACAACTGACTGTCCATACTCTAGAAGAAGTCTCCCCCAAGACCTTTGTGCGAAAGCTGGCCGTGGGCGATAAGTTTCAGAACTGGGTGACGCAAGAAGTTCCTATAGTGCTTAAAATGTAAACCAACTTTGTTTGCATTAACATGTTTCTGTCATTGCTTTTATTTGCTTTTACTTTCTTTTATTCGCTCTGGTTGACAATTAAGGCTCATGAGGTCAGCCAGATTTTATCCTTGTCATTGAGCCCACCTTTGCTTTAATCAGATGATGCATTTTCCAAATGTTGTCTATTTATATGCGCATTTACACTAGACACCTTTCGCTTTCAGGAATCCTGAAAGCGGATCTTCCACAACATCACATACACTTTAACATCAAGAATGAATGGAAAAACTTTAATGAGCATGTGATTGCGATGGAAGAAGAAGAGTAGGATGAAAGCAATATCAAAGAATTCACGAAGCTGTTGGAACAACATGAACAGACCTGGAAGCCCGCCACGGAAGAACTTGAAACCATAAATGTGGGTAATGATCAGTCCAAGAAAGAGTTGAAAATAGGAACCTTAATTACTCCTGAGCAAAGGATAGTGATGATCGCCCCACTACAAGAATATGCAGATGTTTTCGCTTGGTCTTACGAGGATATGCCTGGTTTGGATTCAAATATCGTAGTGCACAAGATCCCACTGGAGGAAGTGATACGGATCAGCCCAACACCAAGCGTAATCATGCCAACGACCCATTGGAGGTGCCAATTAAGCCAATCACAAGAGCTAGGGCGAAGAAGCTTAAAGAAGCATTGAATGGGCTTGTTCAGAATATATGGAACAAATTTGAGTAGGAGACATGCCAAATGGGCAAAGAAGTTTGTGATACATTCTGATCATGAATCATTGAAGCACTTGAAAGGGCAAGGTAAGTTGAGTAGGAGACATGCCAAATGAGTTGAATTTATTGAAACCTTTCCGTATGTGATCAAGTATAAGCAAGGAAAAGAAAACATTGTAGCTGATGCACTTTCGCGCAGGTATGTTCTTTTATCTACTTTGGATGCTAGATTTCTAGGAACACATAAAAGAATTGTACAAGGATGATAGTGATTTTGCTAATGTCTACAATGTTTGCGAAACTTCGGTTTTTGGGAAATTTTATAGACTTGATGGATATTTGTTTAAAGAGAGTTGTTTGTGTGTTCCATTAAGTTTTATGCGTGAATTGCTTGTACGTGAAGCACATGGGGGCGGGTTGATGGGGCATTTTGGTGTTGTTAAGACTTTGAATGTGTTGCATGAGCATTTTTATTGGCCTAAAATGAAAAAAGATGTGCAACGCATATGTGATAAATGCATAACTTGTAGGAAAGCAAAGTCTAGGACTCAACCACATGGCTTGTATACGCCTTTGCCTGTACCGAAAGAACCATGGGTAGACATTTCGATGGACTTCGTCGTAGGTTTAAGGTGAAAACGGGGTAGGGATTCCATCTTTGTAGTTGTTGATAGGTTTTCAAAGATGGCACACTTCATTCTATGTCATAAAACCGATGATGCAACTAACATTGCTGATTTGTTCTTTAGGGAGATAGTACGGCTTCATGGCGTCCCTAAGACCATTGTTTCTCATAGAGATGTTAAGTTCCTTAGCTATTTTTGGAAGGTGTTATGGGGCAAATTGGGTACTAAACTGTTGTTTTCAACTACTTGTCACCCCCAAACAAATGGACAAATCGAAGTAGTTAATAGGACCTTAACACAACTTCTACGTGCTGTCATTCAAAAGAACTTAAAGAATTGGGGAGATTGTTTGCCATTTATAGAGTTTGCATATAATCGTAGTGTGCACTCTACTACTGAAATTTCACCATTTGAAATTGTGTATGGATTTAACCCTTTAACTCCAATGGATTTGATTCCTTTAACTCCAATGGGTTAGTTTGGATGGTAATAGTAAAGCACAAGTGGTGAAAACACTTCATGAGAGTGTGCGACAACAGATTGAAAAGAGGAATCGTGTGTGTGCGACCAAAGCCAATAATGGGCGCAAACATGTTGTCTTTCAGCCTAGCAATTGGGTTTGGGTGCATATGAGCAAGGAGAGATTTCCGGCCCATAGGAAATCAAAGCTACAACCACAAGGAGATGGGCCATTTCAGATCCTTGAGAGGATTGATGACAATGCATATAAAGTTGATTTACCAGGTGAGTATGGTGTTAGTGTTACCTTTAATGTTTATGATCTTACTCTGTTTGATGTAGGTGATGATTCGAGGTCGAATCCTTTTAAAGAGAGAGGGGATGATGCGGATCAGCCCAGCACCAAGCGTAATCATGCCAACAACCCATTGGAGGTGCCAATTGGGTCAATCACAAGAACTAGGGCAAAAAAGCTTAAAGAAGCATCGAATGGGCTTGTTCAGAACATATGAAACAAAATAGACCTAGAGGGGCTTGGGACATTTAAGGAGCATGAAGGACAACCTTTAATTCATCTAGTTTAGATCCAAGAAGAGCCCAATTCGCGTGGAACAAGAGGTTGATGTGTCCGGCCCAATACCAGCCTTGTTAGGCTTGTTTTTTTTTTCCTAATGCTACAAGGATAAAAGTCAGCAGTTTATTCTCCTAATTAAGTAAGAAAGTTGGCCATATCTTATTCCTAAAAGGGGAGGACTATTTAATGTTTTCCTAACTTAGGAAGGAAAGTAATTAAATCAGCAACAAAGGAGGAAATTTGTTTTCTTATTTGTCCAAGTTAAACAAGGAAATCCAAGCTAATCAAGGACATCAAAGGGGGGCATCAACACAAATTTTTCAAATCAGATTTTTCCTAGTTTATTTAAGACTTCTTAAGGGTGACAAATCTGATTCGAACAAGAAGTTGATAAGTGTAGAAGATTATTATATGATCCTCAAGCTTCATGGGGAAAGGAGGTACAACGCCAAAAAAAATGAAAGACGAAGGAGAGTCGCCGTTGTTATCATTCAAAAGCATGTACGCAAGTGGTTAGTACGGCGTGCTTATTTGAAATTCCATACAGTGTTGTTGGAGAAAGGTGTCAGCAATAAGGGAATTCCGAAGGCTTAAACAAGAGGCTAATAAAGAGGGAGGGAGGGAGCGATACGGTTCAGCCTTGTGATACGAACCAAGCAAGGTCAGATTCGGATTTTGGCGTAAAATTTTCTACCGTTCAGTTTTAACAGTTGGATCGAGCTGAAACTTTACTAGAAGATTCCAGAGGTGTTTGTCTATGTTGGGGTACATTTTCAGGAGAATCCACGTTCGGAAAGGATGTGCAATATAGGTCCGAATAGGCTATACGAATTCTGTTATTTGCTTCCTTTTGACTTGTGGACTTCCTATTTGGCAAAGATCCTTTTCTTACAAGGATGTGGGAGCTTGTTTTGGAAACTTCCTAGTTCCACAAGGATCTTTAATGAGCTGCAATATAATCTCCAAGTGTGGCAAGGATTCATTAATGTTTCAGAATCCTTTTCTTATAAGGATTCCTTATTAATCCTAGCTACACAAGGAAAGAAGGGCTGGTGGTATTTAATGACAAGTTAGTTATTTTTATTATTTTCTTTCATGTTTGGGCTTAATTAATACTTTGTTTTCAATTAGGATCCAAGGCTTGTTGGGATCAGGTTATGGGCTTTTCAGTTTAGGGTTTTGTGTCAGTTTTGAGTGGACCTCATATAAGTCCACATAAGGGGTCCATTAGGGCTAATTTTTCAAGAACTATTTAATGAATCCTAAAACAAAGTCCATAGAGATATCTACCCAAGGTTCAGTAGGCACATGTAATGATGTATATAGTCCATGTGGTTGTACTCTAGATTTTGCCTTTCTACAAGCAATGGTTCACAAATTCGTTGCACATCTCTTTTCATTTTTTGCCAATAGAAATGCTCATGCAATACATCCAAGGTTTTCGCAACCCCAAAGTGACCCATTAAACCACCCCCATGTGCTTTACGAACAAGCAATTCATTCAAAGAACTAGCAGGAACACAATCTATTCTCTTTGAACAAATAACCATCCACCAAATAAAACTTACCAGAAGTTTAATGTCCACATGCATTATAAATCTCGGCAAAGTCAGAATCATTATCATACAATTCCTTCACATATTTGAAGCCTAGCAATCTAGTATTCATGGTGTGTAAAAGAACATACCATTTTGCGTGCCTCCTATTCAACTTACTTGTCCTTTCAGATGTTTCAAGGACTCATGATCCGAATGGATTACAGACTCTTTTGGCCACAAGTAATGCTGTCATGTCTCAAGTGCTCTTACCAATGCATAGAGTTCTTTGTCGTAACTGAGATAGTTCAAGGTCGCTCAATTTAACTTCTCACTGAAATACGCAATAGGTCTTCGATCCTGCATCAAAACAGCACCTATTCCCATCCCAGAGGCATCACATTCTATTTCAAATGCTTTCATAAAGTCAAGTAAAGCCAAAACAGGTGCAGAACATAATTTCTCTTTCAAAAGAACAAACAGGTGCAGACTTTTTAACAACATTCAAGGGTGCAGCTATTGTACTCAAATCTTTCACAAAACGCCTGTAAAAACTAGCTAACCCATGAAACTCCTTACCTCACTTACCGATTTGGGTGTAGGCCAATCCCAGATGGCCTTAACTTTCTCCTAATCCATCTCGATACCCTGTGTAGTTACAACATAGCCAAGAAACACAATTTTCTCCATCCACCAAATCAATGCATACTCCGTAAACTCCATTATCACCAATTTCACCTTTTTCTGTTCAGAATAGCTATGGCAATAAAAAAATACAATCTACCTTTTTCTCCCACTCCAAATTAGCCTCGGGATCGTTTTTACCTTGAAAGTTAGGAATTTTCAGTTTAATGGTGTCCAAGTCCCCATCCATATCTTCATAAGTGCCCATGCCACGGAAATTCACATTCCTAGGGCCCTGTTCGGTCCAGACCTGATTCCTTGGCCAGCAGATGCAAAATCATAGTCATCTTCACCCGCATCTGCATTTTCGTCAACAAACTCTTCAAAATCAAATCTGACTTTCCGTACGACCATAGGGACTGTATTTCCTCGGCGATCAGCCCCACAATTCTGTTGCTTTATCGAATTCACCTCATCTTTCAGAATCTTGTACGTCCTAGACAACAGCTCAAGTTGCTGGCCTATGGCTCGCAATTAGAAAGCCACGTTAGCGTTTTGTGTCGCTGATTCGTTGTTTTCAGACATTCTTTGGATCTTCAAAATTTGGTTAGTAGCACAAAATATACCCTCACACCTCTCGTGTATCACACAAAAAACAAATTCAAGGCTTTTCACTCTAATAATAAGCTCACGACACCTTTTACCTCACAATTTGCTTTCTTTAGATTTTTTTTAGGAACTGGAAATCAGCAAATCAAAGTCAGTAGCCTTCGCAGCGTACTCTAATTATAATATTCAGACTCAAGAATCAATATATATACTGAAAACAAAGCAAAACAAAACTACGATTACGATTTCGCGAGTAGTAATGCAAATTCGTACGAATTGTGGACGAAACGAAGACACAAAATAAAACAGAAGTGAATATTAGCTAAAACAGTTACTTGACTCCTAGATAAACCAAATATAATAGAAACTTGACGTAACAGATTTTTACGTAAAGATCATGTTTTGAAACTTGACACAAATCTAACATGTTACGCAAATTTTATGTAACAAAATTGAAACCCAGACCAAACAATCTCGAAATGATCTCAAATTCAATATTTAGTATTATAATACTAAAAAAACAACAAAACTCAATTTATAGATTGTTCTCTTATGTCTAGGTACCCAAACCCCTTGTATGAGCAGTTTAGAATTGAACCTCCAATTAAAACCTCCAGAAGCCGATATCAAAATAAGCCCAAATTTAATATATGATGCGATCTCATCTCCAATACATAGAATATGAAGTTTCAATGGATTCTAAGTTGTTTTGCTTATGGTTCACTAAGAGTAGTGTTTCTGTGGCAGAATTGAACCTCGAATTAAAACCTCAAGCAAACAATATCAGAATAAGCTCAAATTTTACATATAATGCGATCTCACACCCAATAGACTGAATATGATGTTTCAATTGATTCCGAGGTGGTTTTCTTATGGTTCTCCAAAAGTTGTGTTTTTGCGGCAAAAATTGAATGATCCTTCAAATTTCAACTAATCCCTCTCTCTCTCTCTCTCTCTTTCTTTTTTTTTCTTTTTAACATACTTATATGATTAGAGACAGTAACAAGATGAAATATAACCTTTTTGTGTTTTGCTTAGAGGACGCAGACACGAAGAACAAGAAGATGGACGTAAACACTGAAAAACTTAAAGGAACACTTAAAAAACAAAAATAACAGAAGGATATGACTTTGTTTCGGAGCCTAGCTCTGATACCAACTGATGCGAATGTCGTGATCACGTGGTCATGCAACCCACAATCAAGATTGAGATCTGATCCTGGAAAGCTGAAATAGGTCTGATAGGGGTGTGACACAATGGAAACCTGCCCTAAGGCACCAACACTATTGGATTGAGTAGAATGACGCCACGAAGCCAGTTAATCTTCAATAAGTAATTATCATCAAAGCTGCTGAAATTTTGGAAGCACATGAGTTTAAATAGTTCTTGAAAAAGTAACCCTAATGGACCCCTTATGTGGACTTATATGAGGTCCACTCAAAACTGACCCAAAACCCTAAACTAAAAAGCCCATAACTTAATCCAAACAAGCCTCGGATCCTAACTGAAAACAAAATATTAATTAAGCTTAAACAAGCCTTGGGCTGTAGCTAACAAAATAAAATAAAGCCCCTAATATTAAATCCATGTTCTGCCATGAGAAGAAGAGAAGGAAGTAAAATATTACTGAACTGATTCAAGGCTTATTTAAAGGGATGCGGATCAGCCCAACACCAAGCGTAATCATGCCAACAACCCATTGGAGGTGCCAATTGGGCCAATCACAAGAGCTAGGGCAAGAAGCTTAAAGAAGCATTGAATGCACTTCTTCAGAATATATGGAGCAAAATGGACGTAAAGAGGCTTGCGACATTTAAGGAGCATGAAGGACAACCTTTAATTCATCTAGTTCAGGTCCAAGAAGAGCCCAATTCGTGTGGAACAAGGGGTTGATGTGTCTGGCCCAATACCAGCCTTGTTAGGCTTGTTATTTTTCCTAATGCTACAAGGATAAAAAGTCACCAATTTATTCTCCTAATTAAGTAAGGAAGTTGGCCATATCTTATTCCTAAAAAGGGGAGCACTATTTAATGATTTTCCTAACTTAGGAAGGAAAGTAATTAAATCAGCAACAAAGGAGGAAATTTTTTTTCTTATTTGTCCAAGTGAAACAAGAAAATCCAAGCTAATCAAGGACATCAAGGGGGGCAGCAACAAAAATTTTCCAAATCAGATTTTTCCTATTTTATTTAAGACTTCTTAAGGGTGACAAATCTGATTCTAGCATATTTAGCATGATAATTTTTGGATTTGTATTATTTGTATTATTTTCTTCTTAGTTTTTGGGTTATTATTACTTATTTGAGTCAATTGTAAGTGGGCTTCATATAAGTCCACCTAAGGGGGGTCCATTAGGGTTTCTTTAAGTCTAGAGTCAGTATAAATAACGACATAACCAAACATGTAAGGTTACGCAATTTTCAAATCAATAAACTTCGTTGCTGCACTTATTGTGTGTTGGTGGGATAATCTCCCTTCCTTGGTTCTCTAAAGAACTGAAAACGACTTATCGAAGAACAACTGTCTTCGTGGCGTCATCCTTATACTTCTCCTTCGCGAATCAATATTCGTTGGGTGGGGGTCTCCGTTTCCAATAATG
>Ga0307515_10005917_pt1 | contig 24665 bp, 21 predicted proteins | sample 17_EM_MG_FD_194513 | JGI IMG/M metagenome (GOLD analysis project Ga0307515, IMG submission 194513) | Populus trichocarpa ectomycorrhiza microbial communities from riparian zone in the Pacific Northwest, United States - 17_EM | ecosystem: Host-associated > Plants > Roots > Unclassified | place... | reverse complement strand
CGCTCGTTGCGCAACCAGGCCTCCGGGTAGTCTCTTGGCGTGAAAATATCGTGGACGTGAACAATAACGCCCGGAGCTAGCGAAGGGACGATCTGCTGTAGTTCTCTGGTCACATCACCAAACGGTCGTATGACATGAGAACTGTCAATGAAAAGTATATCGTTCGATCTCAGTTCCAAAAAGAAGTCTAATTCAACGTTTTCGACGCGCTCGCGGATAACTTTAACGCCAGCAGTTTCGAGCCATGGCATTTCGTACGGTTCGATACAAACGTGATCACACACGTAGTCCGGAATCTCTTCGGCATTTTTTGTGATCGCAAACCTGGCAATTAACGTTGAGTCACCGGACCCGATTTCGATGACGCGGGCGGGCCTATACAGTCGAATAAAATTATAAAGCATATCGGCGTCGCCGCGACCGAACATAGTCTTTTCGAAATCGAAAGCCCTGGACTCGCGTTTTCGATGCAGCATTCCTGAAATCTCTTCCGACCACTTGCACTGTTGCAGAAGTTCTAGCTGCCCCGAGTCATTCAGATCAAGCCCGGGAAGCTTTCGCTCTGCCGTAACATTTGCTGGAAGGTGCTCGGCGGGATAGGTCGGTTCGTAGTATCCCACGCCTCTAATTTGGAAGCGGCCTCGATCAGCGGCAGCTTGGTATTTGGGAAGGTGTCGTTGATTTCCTGCAAGCTTACGAAAAATCGGCGCAGCGGCCGAAGCGAAAATAGCTGCCAGTGAATCATAAAGATATGTGTGACGCATGATCGAGAGGGTTCCCAAATTTACACTCGATGAACCCACCAGAACGCGGGATCAACCGGTTCAGCAATCTTGAATATTTTTCCTTATCTCAGCTGATGGAATTCGATTTTGGATCATACTAAGTTAGCCATACGAATAGGTCACCATTTGCCTTCTCGGAGGTGATAAGATTCAAACATTCAGCTGAGCTGGTGATCCTTGGCCAAAGCCAACGACCATGCATATCGCTGGCCCGGAGAGAAATATTCCCGAGTTTTGACAGCATGGATACGCATTCTCTTATGGCTTCACAGTCTCTGTAGTGAAATTCAAACGAGATCAGTGGGACTGGTCGAGTCAAGCCTTTGATGACGTCCGCCTCAAATCCTTCGACGTCAATTTTTATAAAGTCTGGCATTCCGTATTGTTCAATCAACTTGTCTAACGTTGTGACGGGAACGCGCTGAGGCTTGCACTCCCTATCAGCTCCGTAAACGGCCTTGTGCCAATCAGGCAACACGCTGGCGGTAGCTTCAGTCGCCTGTGGCGAAGAGATCAATGTATCCAGCTGCGCTTCCCACTGCCCGTTGATCAATCACGGCGTTAGAGTTGCGCGAAAACTGAAGATTGAGTGAGCTTTCGCAAAATCGATTTGGCTCGAGAATTATTGAGCGGAAGCCAGCGGCCAAGAAGACGTCGGATTTCTGCCCGAGGTTTGCACCGATGTCGAAAACGAGACTGCCCGGTCGTAGTAACTCGGAATAAAAAGCAATTTCTCGCTGCCGTTGCTTGCGGATTTCGCCATTCACTCGTCGATAGAGCAATCGAGCGAGCGGGAACATGCCTAACTGCTGCAACGCTGATTTGATGTACTCGCGTGCTTTCATAATATTCGACGGGTCACAGCTATGGCGGCCACGCTTCAACTCTTTCCAAGTTATCTTTCGACTATGGCGTACAACGCCGCTACACATGCCCCTAGCCAGACACGCTTTGGCAAAACGTGTCAGGCATCTTGCGAGCTAAATACAAAAATAGTCAAGTATTGCCCTATTTTCATTGCAGAAGTTTTTCTATGCAGTTAAATTTATCCCTGTGCTACTTCATCTCGACGACTTTCTACCGCTTGGACAGCGGTTAATTTTTGACCTGAGGGAAAACGCCTTGTACTCAGACCAAAGTGTGAGTGCTGAGGTTCCTGACTGGTCCCGCGAGACTCCGGCTGTATTGTGGGATCCTGGGCGGAGGCTGTTGCTGACCATCCGTCGTTACCAGTATTGGCGTGCTAAGGAAGGCATTTTGGCAACTTATATTCGACGGTGGATCGTATTGCGCCATCGCTTCTGGAGTGCCGTGACCGGAGCAGACATTCCGTTAAATTGCCAAATAGGAGGTGGATTACTCATCCCACATCCAAATGGAATTGTTGTTCATCCAGAGGCAAAAATTGGGGTGAACTGTCTTGTTTTTCAACAAGTGACTATTGGATATCGTGATTCGAAGATCGCGCCGGTCGTCGGTGGCCACGTTGACATAGGAGCTGGAGCTAAAATTCTTGGAGCAGTAACTGTTGGCGAACATGTCAAGATCGGTGCAAATTCTGTGGTTCTTCACGACTTGCCGGCCGGTTGTGTCGCTGTCGGAGCTCCCGCAAAGATCGTTCGATATCAGTCCAATTATGGGTCCGCTTGTGAGAAAACGTAGCGCGCACGCCGAATGAAACGAACTTTAGTCGTGACCGTACTAAGAAATTGGTTTGCAGGTGCGTTCCGAAATCTGTCTGTCTCGTCGCATATTCGATCAAATCTGGTCAACTGATTTGCGGCTCTTTCAAATCATCGGATGGATGGCTTTGGTTCCTGGGCGCGTCCTATGGCAAGAAAGGCCCGTTCCTAAATCGTATTCGACTGCACCGCGTGGCAACTTCTACGGCTGCCAACGCGCGTGTGAATGAAGAGGCCTTAGCGATTGTCGATCTCGATGCGTCGTCGAAGATCTGATTTCAATTCGTTCTTTGCAGCGGAAGCTATGAAGCGATTGGCGTCGAGAGGCTTTGCCAACTCTGAGCAAGCAGATGAATCATCATGCGAATTATAATTATAGCTGACAATGCCTCCAACCTCTTCGGAGGGGAGGCTCTCATTCCCCTTAATTTGTTCAGATTGCTGCGTGCGCGGAACATGGATGTTAAGCTTATTGTGCACGCGCGCAATCGGACGGAATTGACCCGACAGTTTCCGTCGGATCTTGATCGCTTGTTTTTTGTAGAAGACACGTTTATTCACAAAGGACTGTTTAGATTTGGAGCGCTCCTTCCGAGGCGACTTGCTGAATCGACTACGGGATTCCTAATACATCTAACGACTCAGCTCTCTCAGCGCCGCGTTCTGCATGAGATTAAGCAAAGGAGCGGTATCGACATTATCCATGTGCCGACTCCGGTTTCACCAAAGATTCCATCGTTGGTGTGGAATATTGATGCTGCGGTCGTGATGGGTCCGCTGAATGGTGGCATGGAGTATCCCATTGCCTTCCGTCAGCAGCAACGATTTGTATCTCGCATGGCCATGTCATTTGCTCGTTGGCTCGCGAGTTTTGCCAACATGATTATCCCAGGCAAGCGTTATGCTGACGTTGTGCTTGTCGCGAATCGTCGAACGCGTGAAGCGGTGCCGCGCGGCATCAAAGGCGAAATTGTCCATCTCGTGGAGAACGGTGTGGATTTTTCAGTGTGGCACAAAAAGATCGCAGAAAAGGAACAGGACGGAACTATTCGGTTCATATTTATTGGACGTTTGATTGACTGGAAAGCTGTAGACATTGTGCTTGAAGCAATGCACCGGCTCAGAGTCCGCCAAAGAATCGTTTTCGAAGTCGTTGGGGATGGAGCGATGTTGGAGCGCTGGCGTTCGCTCGCAGACGCGCTTGGTTTGGGATCCGCCGTACAGTTCTCCGGGTGGATGTCACAGCAGCACTGTGCTCTCCGGTTGCAGCAGGCTGATGTTTTTGTCTTGCCTAGCTTATTCGAATGCGGGGGCGCCGTTGTACTGGAAGCAATGGCCACTGGCCTCCCAGTTATCGCGACCGCATGGGGAGGACCCGTGGATTATCTTGATGCATCATGTGGTATTTTAGTAGAGCCATCATCCCGTGAATCCTTAATAGCTGGATTTGTTGATGGGATGGAGGCCTTGGCTAATTCGCCGGAGTTACGCGCGCGTCTTGGGCAGGCTGGGCACGCGCGAGCTCGTCAGTATTTTGATTGGGACCGTAAGATCGATCAGCTCATCAGCATATATGAAAAGGCACTCAAATCTCGCAAGCCTTTTGGGCCACGTTGAGACTTCCCTCAATTGTGGGTCGAATGCGTGCTGTAATGCTCAGAAAAGTTCCGTGCGGAGTCGCCGGCTCTTAACAACTGCTTGGACCAAACCACTCGGGAGATCGTAGAAATCTCAGCATGGGTACGCCGATTTGCACTTACGTTCTTCGATCGTATCGCCGCGTCACACAGAATATTTTGTAGTTTGCTAGAGTAAACCCGACGGTTCAGTGCCGGTCCTAAAAAGCTCAGCAAGCTTCTTTGCCTCCCCGTCGATGCTATGTCTCTTCAGAACCTGCTCTCGCGCAATTGCTCCCATTGCGGAGATGGAGGCATCAGGAAGCTCCAGGCATGCTTCCATGGCCTCGACAAGCTCCTCCACGTTGCCGGCGGGTATCAACCACCCGTCTTGACCGGGGCGCACCAGTTCCGGGATACCCGCGACATAGGTGGAAATGACCGGTCGTCCGGAGGCCATCGCTTCCATGATCACCACGGGCAATCCTTCGGCGAAACTGGGCAGCACCAATGCGCGGGACGAGATCATTTCCTGTCGAACCTGGTCGCCGCTGATCCAGCCCGTTATTCGGACGACATTGGCAAGATTGTTTTGCCCGATGAAGGTCTCGAGCACCTGCCGCATGTCGCCGTCTCCGGCCAAAACAACCCTAAAATCAATTCCTTTGGCCAAAAGGCGCCTGGTGGCCTCCAACAGCAAAATTTGCCCTTTTTGCTCGCATAGGCGGCCCACGCAGACAAATTGTCGACTCAACTGTTCGATTTGCTTTGGGGGGGCTTCAAAACTCGCATCCACCCCGCAGTGGACGACGTGAACCTTGGACCAGAGTCTATGATCGACCAAACGATAAAGTTGCGCGCGACCGAATGAACTGATGGCGACCACGAAGGTGCAGCGCTCGACCTTTTCAGCCAGGCCGATCACCAGTTTTCGATCGAATTCTTCCGGGCCATGAACGGTGAAACTCCAGGAGGGGCCTCCGAGTTCGTGTGCCAGCATCGCAACTTCTGCAGAGTTCGTGCCGAAATGTGCGTGCAGATGTTCGATGCTGTGCTCCTTCATCCAGGGCACTATCCGGCACGCTTCAGCCAAGTATGCCATGTGCAGAAGGAGATGACGATCCGACCGCCGCGCCATATGCAAAGCAAGCGACAGGGCGGACATCAGGCGGGCCGGTCGCAGCAGCAACGTGGCAACCAGTGACCACAACAGGACAAAAATACCTTGCTTGAGCACGTAGATCGTCTTGCTACGTTCCACCAAATCATCCGGATCTGCCAACTCGAGATCCCAGCCCCGGATCGCGATGCGGGTAACGTCAAAGCCCTGACGTTCGAGCGCCTGGATCTCGCGACGAATGAAGCTGTGGCTCACTTTGGGGTATTGGTTGATCAGGTAGGCTACGCGCACAAATCCTCACTTATATTCGATCAGCTGGGCTTGCCGACGGGCGATGCGGTCACGCAGATATTTCAGTTGTCCGATATTTTCGGCGAAGCGCGACAGAATTTGAAAAAACGAGAGTGCGGCTCGATCGCGCAAGGACCCCTTGTTTCGGAGCAATTGACGCAAAAACTGGACCAGGTAAATTCCGAAGAAGAGGCCCGCAATCGGGCCAAACACAAGTATCAAGGTTATGCCGACCAAGGGCAACCAGAACGCCCATAACCAGGCGCGGTGAGATTCCCAAACTCTGTAGCGATTAGTCGCTCCATGCAGGTGAGCCCCTTGAGCGAAGGCGTAACCGCTGCGGGTCGAACGACGCCACCATTGCTTGAATTGCGTCAGTGCCGCATCGTGGACGGTCATGTCTGTATCTAGTCGCCAAAGCTTCCAGCCGGCCATCCGCAGGCGCAGGGCCAATTCAGGATCTTCGCCGGCAATCAGATCGTCCCGGTAGCCGCCGACCGCCAACAAGGCTTTGGCTCGTATCACAACGTCACCGCCAAAAGCGTCGGCCTGTCCGATCTTGCCTTGCTCCCATTCCCAATCGCACAACTGATTGTAGATCGACCGCTCCGGAAATCGCTCGCGCCGTCGTCCAGAAACAGCACCTACGTCGTCATGTGATTTGAGGTGTTCAACCGCGTGGTCAAGCCAAGTCGGGCAGAGGCTACAATCGCCATCGATAAATTGCACATATTCGACGTCGGAGGAAATTTGCTCGAGCCGCTTAAATCCGGCGTTCCTGGCCCGTGCTGCGGTGAACGGCTTTTGCAAATCGAGGTCGACGACTTCAGCTCCAAGTTCCCGGGCTAGCGTCGTCGAGCGATCGGTCGAACCGGAATCTACGTAAACGACCGTCGCTTCGGGTGGCAACGATCTAAGGCAATCCCTTAGACGCTCGCCCTCGTTGCGGCCAATCGCTACGATTCCGAGCATTACTGGCTTCCAGCAGGAGCGACATGCTTGCGCGGTTTTATCGTCGCGGGAACGCCGACCGCAATGCAATCGTCCGGGACGTCACACAAAACAACCGCGTTGGCGCCTACCAGCACATTGTTGCCGATCGTGATCGGCCCAAGAAGCTTGGCGCCCGTTCCGATGTCCACATTGTTGCCGATGACCGGCGCGCGCTTGTCTTCCACGCGGCGCAGGCCAATGACGACTCCATCCCGGATGCGGCAATTGTCCCCGATTCTCGCATAACCGCTGATAATGATGCCTCCGAAATGGTCAATAATGAAGTTGTTTCCAATTTCCACTTCGCATGGAAGATCGATGCCGGTTAATATTTGAACGAATTTATAAAGCACCCGATAAATCAGCGAGAAAATCTTTCTAACAAAGGGGGGACGAAGACCATAACGCCAGCGGCCAAATCGATAAACGATAAGGACCCAAAAGCCCTGGCTATCCCAGCGTCTGTTATGGGATGCGTAATCGTTGCGAATATTGTCGAACATGAATCTTTATGACGCCGATTTCGGGATGAAGCCCATAGCTTCTACATGAGAGTTGCGACCTACTCAAAAGCGGATTGGAACCAGCATTAACGCCGGGGCTCTGCAAGGCATAAGTCGGTTCCACCTGGCGACAGTCATTTACCGAGAGCCTCGATAGACCGTTCGACCGCCAATTCCGGCTGGCAAATTTGTTCAATTCAAGTTAGAATTGGGGATTAGTTAATTGGTCTGTTTATTGGCGGATTCCTAAAAATGGCTTCCCGTGAGACATATGTGCTCATCTCGCCCTGTCGGGATGAGGCAAGATATATGAAGGAAACACTGGATTCCGTCATTAATCAGTCCACTCTCCCGGCCAAATGGATAATCGTCGACGACGGTTCGAAGGATGAGACGCCGGCTATCCTCGCCGATTATGTGGCAAAGTATCCGTGGATTGAAGTCATAACGCGGCCGGATCGAGGTGCCCGCGCAGTCGGTCCAGGGGTGATCGAAGCATTCTATGCTGGATACGCGACCATAAAGCCCGGTGATTTTACTTACCTCTGCAAGCTCGATCTGGACCTGCGGCTGCCGCCCCGCTATTTCGAGCTTCTGATGGATCGTATGGCGAAGGATCCGCTGATCGGAACGTGCAGCGGGAAGGCCTATGTCGTAGAGCACGGACACTTGGTCAACGAAGGGCATGGCGATGACATGTCTCTGGGAATGACCAAATTCTACCGAATATCGTGTTTTGAGGCGATTGGCGGTTTTGTCCGTGAAGTGATGTGGGACGGGATCGACTGTCACCTGTGCCGAAAAAATGGCTGGAGGGCCTGCAGCTGGGACGAGCCTGAATTGCGTTTTGTCCATCTGCGGCCGATGGGATCGAGCCAGCAAAGCATTTACACAGGCCGGATGCGGCACGGTTTTGGTCAGTATTTCATGGGGACCGGCTTTTTATATCTGGCTGCAAGCGCTGTCTCGCGGCTGCACGAAAAACCCTACGTGCTTGGCAGCTTGGCGACGATGTGGGGATGGTGGCGGAGCGCACTCCAGCGCAAGCAGCGCTATGCGAATATGGATTTTCGCAAATTCCTAAGGGACTATCAGCGGCGTGTGCTGCTAGCCGGTAAGCGGCGTGCCATTGAAGAGATCGAGACGCGATGGCCCTCGCGAAACGCGCAAAATCAGCTGTGAATTAGCTATCATCATCATGCGGGAAGGCACCGGCGCAAGCGTCGTTGCTCGATGAACTGTTTTCCAGCATTCAACCAAGGCCGCTCCCAATAGAATGTGGAAAGATGGGCCAGGGCGAAGGTGACGGCAAAACTAATTGGTCGTTTCAAAATGTATCTATCGACGAGGCTGCCTTCGTTCCACCATCCCTGATAAGTCGCGTGATGGATGATGTAGAGGGCGTAGGAGATTGTCGCGATGTATTGCATCGGCGCCGAGGACAGCATCATCGCTAGGCGGGTTGTTTGATGCCGAAGGATGCTCGCCAGCAGAAGTGCGGTGGCATAGGGCCGAAGGTACTGCAACCAACCGGTGTCCGGGCTGGACGACAGGAACCACAGCAGAACCGCGAAGGCCACAGGCGCATAGAGGAATCGGCCTTTCGCCGGCCAATCTCGATGGAATATGGTGGCGACACAAGCGCCGGCGAAAATCTCATCGACCCTCAAATGTGTCTGAATATCTATGTACGCTCCCTGACTAACACGGATGAGCGTGACGATGATGCAAGCGGGCCAAACGACCCAAACGCCTTTTCGGCCGGCGATTAGCACAACCAGCGCCATGAAAAAGTAGAAATGAATTTCTACGCATAGCGACCAAAAATGGGAGTTATATTCGTTCAAGTGGGTCGAAAAATAATTGCCCACAAAGCTGGCTGTCCAAAACATGCTCGCCGGATCGAATTGTATGATTGAGAATACGATCAGGGCGAAGGCATATGCCAAGGGCAGAATGCGTGTGAGCCGTTTGACGAGGAATTCGACCACGTCGTCGTTTTGCCTCAGCAAGGATGCGATCAAGAACCCGGAGAGGGCAAAAAATAAGCTCATGCCCATTGCCGCGGCAACGCCGTTGAGGTGCAATGACTTCGGGCCCAAGGGGAGCATATGGGCTGCCAAGACCAGCAATATGCTGATCGCTCTCAGGCCGTCGAGAACTGGAAGGCGTTTGGTGTCAGACATAAAATCCATGAACGAAGGTTTGAGTCGACTTCTTTCTGAAAATTAGTCTCGCACAATTTGTGCGGCCCGCAATTGAGCATTTTCCACTTGCTAGAGCGTACTTCACGAATTCGCAAGTTAATCATAATGCGCTTTGGGCCACCATTATCGATTTGATTACGATATAAGCCATTGATCTTCAGAGCTACTTTTGTTCAGGTGTGCGGGGTTCCTCCCCTATTAAATACGGCGCTGCGCTATTTTAATGAGGCGATACGTGCGTTCTATGGTTCGGCAGCATTGCGACGATGTGATTGGTCTTTCTGCATTGGTATCTACGGATCAAATTACAGCCTCGTGCGAAAAACCTGATAGGAAATCCGGGATGCCGGATGATCTGTCACGCAATGTTTATGGAATTCTCGGCATTCCCATTGATGCAGTTGAATTGGCGGACGTCATCGGGAGCATCGAAGGTGCGTCTGTCGACGGGAATCCATTTCTGATTTCCACGCCGAACCTCAACTTTCTGGTGTCGAGTCAAACCGACCCGGCGTTCCGGAAGTCATTGTGGGTGAGTGATCTCTGTCCTGTCGATGGAGTTCCGATCGTCTGGATAGCGCGGCTGCTGGGAGTGCCGATCAAACGGCGGGTCGCGGGGTCGGATATCTTCGAAGCTCTTAAATCCAGGGAGAATATTGGGCGTCCTTCGAGGATCTTTCTTTTCGGTGGGCCGCCGGGCGTTGCGGAGGCCGCTTCCAAGGCCCTGAATGCCAAATCTGATGGGCTGGTCTGTGTTGGGGCGTTCTATCCCGGATTCTGCTCGGTCGAAGAGATGAGCACCGACGAGATCATTCGGACCATCAACGCTTCAGGTGCCGATTTTCTGATTCTGTCGCTCGGAGCCAAGAAGGGGCAATCCTGGCTCATTCACAATCAATCCCGGCTTAAAATTCCGGTGCGCTCCCATCTCGGAGCTGCGATAAATTTTCAGGCTGGTACCTTGAAGCGGGCTCCAGCCTTCGTCCGCAAGTTCGGGCTTGAATGGTTGTGGCGAATTAAGGAGGAGCCCCATCTCTGGAGCCGCTATTGGCATGACGGCATCGTCCTTCTGAAATTAATGCTCACCCGCGTGTTGCCGCTGGCATTTGCTGCTGCGCTTCTTCGTCTTTCGGAGAAGAAGCATCGAGAAGACTTTAGCGCGCAAAGCACTGGTCAGAAGGGGGTTACGACAGTCAGCCTGAGCGGGGCTGCGACGGCTTCGAATGTCGACCGCGCAATTCCCGTTTTTCGCAGGGCGCTCCTGGACAGCAACGACTTGCGAATTGACATTTCGGGTGTCCGCTTGCTTGACGCCAGGTTCTTTGGTCTTTTCTTGATGATATGGAAGCAATTAAACGCAAATGGGGCCCGACTTGAATTCGTGGGACTCTCTTCCTATGCCGGGAGAGCCTTCCGACTTCACGGTTTTGAGTTCCTTCTGGCAAAGCCGAGCTGAGCTGAGCGAAACGCTTCATCAAACCGCATTGCAAATAGCCTAAGGCCTGCGCAACGTAATCTTCGCATCCAATGCAACCAGGATTTCCAGGTGACAAAGAATCATAAGTCCCTCATTCGTTGGCCGGCCCTGATTGGGATTCTTTCCCTTTTTATCCTGTCGGGATGCGGCACGCCTGAAGACCGCGCTCAAGGATATTACGAGCGTGGCATGGCATTGATCAGCAAGAATGATGACGTGAAGGCCCGGCACGAGCTATTGAACGCGGTCAAATACAAGGCCGACAAGGTCGAGGCTTGGCGGGCTCTTGCCGGAATCGACGAAAGAACCGGAGCCAAGCAGGCGCAGTTTCAGGACCTGAGAAGAATTGTCGAGCTCGATCCAAACGATAGCGATGCACGACTGAAGCTGGCTCGAATGATGGTTGAGGGGGGCGCAGCCGAAGCCGCGCTGAAGATCATTGACAGCGTCAATGAGGGCAACAAGCCAAATGCAGCGCTTCACGGGCTGAAGGCGATCATTCTGACGCGTACGAATGATATTCCGGGTGCGGTCCGTGAGGCCCAGCGAGCCTTCGACATCGATCCTAGCAACGTGGACGCCGCTAGCCTGCTGGCATCCAAAAAATTGGCGGAAGGCGATCCCGACGGGGCTTTAAAGCTGCTGGATTCGCTTACTTTGGATCCGAAAGATGAAACGCGAACTTTATTGCAGAAGTTGCAGATTTACGCGCGTAAAGGCGACCTTCAGCAGACCGAAAGCCTCCTGCGCAAAGTCATCTCGCTTAATCCGAAAGAATCCGCCTATCAGGCTCAATTGATCCAGTTGCTTATGTCGCAGCGACGTTTCGAAGAGGTCGAAAAGGAGTTGCGTTCTAGAATTGATGCCAGTCCTAACGACACCAAGACAGTGCTTGATTTGGTTCGGTTCTTGAACCTGGCCAAGGGGCCCGATGCCGCTCGATCTGAGCTCGAAACGCGCATCAAGGCAGGTGGGGATGTTTTCGACTACCAGATGGCCCTGGCCGAACTGAATTTTGCTCAAAACAAAGTGGCGGAGGCAACCCAGGTCCTGCAATCGTTGGCGGCTAGTGCTGTAGCCCCCGACAAGAAGCTCGCGGCGCAGGTCAAACTGGCTGAAATGCACGTCAACAAAGCGAATCTCGCCGGCGCCGAGCCGTTGATTTCCGAGATCCTGGAAAAAGACCGCCGGAACGCGACTGCCTTGCGACTTCGAGCCGCGATAAATATCGACAAAGGTCAGATCGATTCGGCCATTTCCGATCTTCGCGAAGCACTCAATGATCAGCCCAAGTCTTATGAGCTGTTGATGCTGTTGGCCGTTGCCTATGAGCGAGGCGGCAAGAACGAGCTGGCTGATCGTCAATACGCGGATGCATTGAAGTCGTCCAACTTGAATCCGGCCGTTGCCCTTCGCTACGTTGCGTTCCTCCAGCGTCGCGACGATGCACCAAGGGCCGAGGATATTTTGACGGAGGTATCGGCGCGCAATCCCAACAATCTCCAGGTTTTATCGTCGCTGGCTCAAATTAGATTGGCGCGCCGGAACTGGACCGGTGCCTTGGCCCTGGCTGATACGATTGGACGGGCCAACGAAGGCCGCTCTTTGGCGGATCAAATTCGGGCTTCGGCACTCGCAGGTCAGAACAAAATCGATGAGAGCATTTTAGCGCTGGAAGATGCACACAAGGCGGCGCCTGATGCGCTCCAGCCCGTCGTCTCACTTGCCTCTGCTTACGTGAGACAGGGTAAGGCCGAGAAGGCTGTTACGCTTCTGCAAGAGATCAACAAAAAGTATCCCTTAAACGCTCAGGTGCTTGTGCTTCTTGGACAAATCAGAATTGCCCAAAAGAATGAAGCGGAAGCGCTGCAAAACTTCAAGCAGGCGATTGCCCAACAGCCAAAAGATCCCGTTGGATATAGTGCGTTGGCGGACTTCTACATCCGTCAAAAGAATTTTGATGGTGCCGCGGACACCTTGCGCGTTGCGGTCAATGAAATGCCGGACAATATGAATGTGCGGCTCTCCGCTGCGGGACTGCAGATACAGAAGGGAGATCACAACGCTGCGATTTCGCAGTATGAGGCCATCCTCAAAGATCAGCCGACCTCGCTCGTCGCGATCAACAATCTGGTGAGTCTCCTGCTCGACTATCGCTCCGACAAGGCAAGCCTTGATCGCGCATACTCCTTGTCGGATTCGCTCAAGAATTCGAATGTGCCGCAATTCCAGGATACGCTCGGCTGGGCTCAATACCGGCGTGGCGAGGTCAAGGATGCAATAGCGACGCTAGAAGGCGCGGCAGCGAAGGCGACCGATCTCGCGGCGGTCCACTATCATCTCGGCATGAGCTACGCGGCCGCAGGCCAGCCGGACAAGTCTGCAGAAGTGCTCAAAAAGGCCCTTGCGCTTGAGCCGGACGGTACGGCCCTGAAGGAAAGCATCCGCGCAGCATTGAAGTAGCTGAAATGCGAGAGCCTCGTTCCGATGGAATCGGAACGAGGCTCTACGGGATTCCTGATTTGACGCGTTTTCTCGACGCGAACCGGTGCCTACTTCACTGGAAAACGCATCTAGTTGCCGCGCGGCAAGATGATGTAACTGTTCGAAACCGTCAACATTAGGCTATTTGAATCGGCTGGGCCGGTTCCCGACACCGTCGGGGTTCCTGTAATCGGGTCGATCGTGCTGGTCCCGGAACTGGCAAAGCGGTGCTGATATCTGTAGGTGAGCTGCGCGCTCAGATCCCGGGTAAACTTGTAACTATAGGTGACCGACGCCGATGCATAATCTGTGCTCGTCGTGGAGATTGATCTTGTTCCACTCGCGAGGAAAGACAGCGTGGAATTCGTATTGATCGTGTGGCTTAAACTGGCTGAAATCGTATCTCTCTTGAACAATGAACCAACGATACTTGGTGCAATCGACTGACTGGCGTTGATCGCGAGGGTCGTATTCTTGAGCAGCCTGTAGGTCAGAACCGCATCTCCGATCCAATCGACCAGTGAGCTTGAAACTGGCGCATTGGACGCCGCGCCCCCTGAGGACAATGGATTAACACCGCCATCAGTGATGAGATAAGCCGCGCCGATATTTCCGCGGAACGAGAGAACGGGCGACAGGCTGGCGTCGACGCCAACTTGATTGCGATAAATTTGGACCTGCGAATTCGTGGCGTTTTCGTAGTTGAGCAATTCGAATTCTGAGGATGCGTTCAGCGCCGTGATCCGGTTCACGCTGTGGCGCCAGGATCCCCGGAACATGGTATCAGTTATTGGCGTGCCGCCGCTCGAGGGTTCATAGCTCGTGTGCGTCGACGTTGCGAGTAGGCTCACGCTGTCTCGGGCCGAAATCGTGCGATCTATGCCGCCGGTGGCCGTCAATCTGTCGAGGAAGCCGCGCGCGTTGCTGACGACGCCCAAATCGTTCAGAAGAGCAAGGGAGGTGCTTTGTTGCCTCCAGCTTGTTTCCAGAAACTCGCGATCAGCCGGGTTTTTTCCATTCTGTTCGTAACGGGCCGTGAAGCCGTGGTTGAGGCTTTCGGACGGTGCGCCATCGACGCCCGATCCCCAGTATTTCCTGTAAGTGCCGTCTGCGTCGAAATTGAATTTGGAGACAGGGGTTCGCGCTTCGGCATTCGCGGTAATGGTCGAATATGAACCGATAGACGGCGCAGGCGATGCCCGCATGAACTGATTGTCGTTTAGCTCGATAACTTCGATTTGCGAAGTTTTAAGAGACCAATCGAGCGCCCACGCCATGGAAGGCGCCATGCCAAAGCATACAGAGACCGCTATGGCAGTTCTCTTCACAGCATTGCGCCCTTGGTGACCTTCACTCGCTCGGTTTTCTAGTCGAACAGACCTCGTTCAGGGACCATTATGACGTCGCCGGCCCGCAACCTGATGTTACCTTCGAGGTCGGCGCCCGCTTCGTATGCCTTGTAGTTGAACATGAAGATTGTTTCGTCGCCGCCCGCGCCGCGCCGTCGAACCTGGATACGCTGCTTTGCTGCGAACGGACCAACGCCACCTGCGAGCGCGATGGCCTGCATCAGCGTCGTCGGTTGCCGGACAACATAGGACCCAGGCCGGGTAACCTCGCCGGTAACGAAAATCTTCGGCTTCAGGTCATCCTCCGGGATGTCCTTCGGAGAGTTTGCGACCGCAACCGTGACGTCCAGATTTTCGTCCTTGTAGTTGCCTTTCAGCTTGGCCTTCAGAATGTTTTCGAGCGCCTGAGGTGTCAGACCACGTGCCCGAATGTGACCCGCGAGAGGGAATGCGATTTCGCCGCTGGGATCCACAACCACGTTGCGATCGAGCTTCGGGTCCTGGAGCACCGAAATGCTGAGGGAGTCACCAGTCTTGAGGGTTTGAGAATTCGCGCCCGAGGCCCACAGGCTCAAAAAAAGCGCAATAACCAACATCCGCATGCTTAGTCCCCCATCAATTCGTACATCTGTCGCCGGTTTCGGGGCCGCCAATCCTGGCACGGCCCATCGGCGGCGACTCCCGTTCGCATATGCGAAATGAAATCATAATAGGTAACAATTACTTAGGGAACCCGGGACACCTTCTTGACAGGAAATATGCTGTACTGTTGCTTGTCTGCAATCACATCCCTAACCAATTGATCTGAAACGATTTTCTTGTCGTTTGCGAACCCGTAGACCAGCGCGGTATCGCAAAGCACGTTGATCATGCGCGGTATCCCGCCGCTGGCGGCCGCAATCAGGCTGCACGCCTCTTGGGTGAACAGTGGCCGTGGCGATCCGACCGCCTGCAGGCGAAACGAGATGTAGTTGGCTACTTCTCGCTCGTCCAAGGGGCGCAAATGGAAGTCCGAAGAAATTCGTTGGGCAAACTGATGGAGGCTTGGAGCGAGAAGGAGGTCGCGGAGTTGGGGTTGTCCCACCAGGATTAACTGCAGGATTTGAAACTTATCGGCGTTGATGTTCGAGATCATTCGGAGATGCTCAAGCGCTTCCGGCTCGAGATTTTGGGCCTCGTCGATGATCAGGATTGTGCGCCGTCCATTGGCGTATTGGCCGTAGAGAAAGTCTTGCAAGTGCTTGAAAAGATGGGGGTAAGTTCCGTCAAAGGGTTGGCCGAGCGACATCAGGATCCATTGCAATAGTTCCTGTCGTCCCTGCGGTGAATTGGAAATCAGGCCAACTGTCATCGATGGGCTGATCCGCTTCAGAAGATGACGCAGGAGCGTGGTTTTCCCGGACCCAATTTCTCCCGTGATGACCGTGAAGCCGGCGTTATTCATGACGCCGAATTCCAGCATCGTGAAGGCCATCGAATGCATTTTGCCCCAGTAGATCAGGTCTGGGTCGGGCAAGATCGAAAACGGCTTCTCCCGCAGCTGATAGAATGCCTCGTACATCAAAAGCCCTTAATGAGGTGACGCCGTTAGTATAGATCAACCGCAGCGGACACTCGTTAGCTCATTTCAACTTTCTTTGATCAAAATGAATGCGCTGCCTCGCAGATGGAACCGTTAAGGTTGAACTCTAAATAGGCCAGTGAGTAAAATTATTCATTAAACGCACTCCATGTTGGATGATAAGATCATAGCCAGAGTTTATTGATTAGTTCGTGGTATGAACCTTGCTGGTTCGCTGCAGACAGACAAATGATGGCCATGCTTCAAAAGGTCGATTTCGAAGATCACTTCGAGGCTCCGCAGGAGGTTGCAGATAGCAGCCACCTTTTGAGCCCCGCATACTATTGGGCGTTGGTAAAGCGGCGTTGGCTGTACTTCCTTCTTCCCTTTACGGTTATTGCCTCGGCTGGCATTGGAGCGGCTTTGCTTTGGCCTGCGACGTATTCGTCCGAAGGCAAGATCCTCGTGCAATCCCAGCAGATTCCAACGGAGCTTGTGCGACCGACCGTCACCAGCGCGGCCCAGGAGCGCATTCAGGTCATTTCACAGCGGACGATGACACGCGATAATCTGATCGCGATCGCAGACAAGTTTCAGCTCTTTCCCGACAAGCGAACACTGATGTCGGCGACGGAACTTGTCGCTCTGATGAAAAAGCAGACAAAGGTTGCGCCGGTCGATTTGCAGCTGGATTTCAAGCAACGGCTAAGGCCGGATCAAAGTCCGACAATCGTTTTTTCCGTCGGATTTGAATACGCCGATCCCGCGATAGCGGCGCGGGTCGCAAACGAATTGATGACGCGAATCTTGAACGAAGACTTGCGTGATCGCACCAGCCGCGCGACCGATACCACGAAGTTTCTGGCGCGCGAGGTGCAGAAACTTCAGGCGGACAACACCGCCCTTGACACCAAAATTGCTCAGCTGCGGGTTTTACAAGGCAAGCCGGCTACTCCCGGGGCGCCCGACCAGACATCAAACACGCTCGGCCAACTCAAGGCAGAACTTGTGCAGAAGAGCGCGCTCTACTCTGAGCGCCACCCTGCCATCCAGTCGCTGAAGCGGCAGATCGAGGCGATCGAGAAGGCCGCTTCTTCTCCGCCGCCCAGCTCGAGCCCGGACGCTGGAGCGCCCAACGCCGTTTCGGCGAGCCTTGAAGCCCTCGTCGCACAGCAAGAATCCATGCAGAAGAATCTGGAAGCGGCGTCTGCAAAGCTGGCGGCTGCGCGGCTTGGTGAAAATCTCGAAAAGGACCAGCAGTCGGAGAAGCTCGAAATCATTGAGCAGCCCACTGTTCCTCAAGAGCCAATCAAGCCGAACCGTCCGAAGGTGGCCGGGCTTGCACTTCTGGTGGCCCTTATGGCGGGGGCAGGGTTGGTATTTGTCGCCGAAATAATGGACAAGGGAATTCGCCGCAGTGCAGACCTGTACGCGATAGTGGACAGTCAGCTCATTGTTTCGATCCCCTACATATTTACGAAAGCAGAAGCACGCCGCAGAAAGTTGCGCTTGATCGCTTTGGTCGTGGGTGCGGTGCTTGTTTTTGCTGCGGTACTCGTCGGGGCCTATCTGTTCTTGCCGCCTCTTGATCTTATCATTGCCAAGGCCAGGGTTGGCTTGTTCCGCTAGCGAAAATTCAGGAGAACGAGAGTGGATTCGATTAGGCAGGCCCTGGAGCTTACGCGCGCAGCGGAAGCTCACCCCGGGCGCGACGCTCCCCAGACCGGCGCCCTTGGCGGCAGCGATGCAAGGCCGGCCGACTCGCAGATCAAAAATGTCCGTCTGGATCCAGCCTACCTTGAGGTGACTCGCATAGTTGCCCACGGCGGCTCGAGCGACCATGGGCGTTATTACGACATGCTGCGTACGCAGGTCCTGCAGGAGATGGACAAGAAGAGCTGGCAGTTCTTGGCAGTAACTTCACCGACGGCGGCCTGCGGCAAAACAGTGACGGCTTGCAATCTGGCATTGAGTATCGCGCGCTTGCCTGATCGGTCTGTCATGTTGGTGGACCTCGACTTAAGAAGACCCGCAGTTTCGAAGTATCTCGGGCTCCCTGCTGGCGGTGGAGTGTTGAGCGTCCTGGAGGACCGTGCCCCTCTTTTGTCCGCAGTTCAGAACGCCACCATCGGCCCAAACAGCGTAATGGTCCTTCCCGGATCAGTTAGCTCCACCGGCTCGTCAGAGTGGATGGCGTCGCAGACGATGGGTGCGCTGTTGCAAACCATCAAGCGGGATTTCAGATCGAGGCTCGTCATATTTGACCTGCCTCCGATGTTGCTCGGGGATGACGTTATATCGATCCTGCCCAAAATGGATGCCGTGTTACTTGTCGCGGGTATTGGAAGTACGTCGGTTTCCGACGTGAAAGAATGTCAGAAGCATCTTCAGCGCACACCCGTTGTGCGAGTTGTTGTCAATAAGTCGACCGAAGCTATCGATTCTTACTACGGCTATTATTGATTGACCTGTCGCACCAGGTCCGCCGGCAGAAATGCTGCAATTTCCGAGGCGGGTACGAAGTACTTTGCGATATCGCGAGCCTCCGTCTTTCCGGTATCTGGCCGGATCTGCGACCTGGAAATCTTGCGGCTCATAATTCCAAGTAAACATCCGTGCTGGACGTCAAACACTCCGGACCCGGAATTCCCGGTTCGTGCGACGTCGGCAATAACGGTGCTGAATTTTCGCGCACCGATTGGAAGTTGCTCTGGCCCAATAATGTGAGACCGCACAACTCCCTCCGGAACTACGGTTACAATCTGTTGGCCCGGTCGGCTGGGTGCGGAGCACAGCCTGGTCCGGCGCAAGCTCAATCGCAGTGGAAGTATTTTTTCGTCGACTGCCATTAATGTTAGATCGGTGGCCTCGAAGCTACCTTCCTTGATTATGCGGGTTGGATACTCCCGGCCTGCCAGGACGATTCTTGGATTCGTCATCCAGGCCCTGCCCACCACGTGTGCTGCGGTGATGAATAAGCCGTTTCCAAGATAGATACCGTAGCCGGTCCAGCTTTTGGTCGCTGAAGAGAGATGGATGCTGGCTGCATAAGGCAGGAAGGACTCATCAGCGCTGTCAGCGGCAGCCTGTGACTGTTGGCTCAGCAAAGAAAGGCTTGCCAGAACGAGCGTCTGCAAAAGACGCCCGAGATTGTGGTTCCAACCCGATCTGGTCTGGCAGGAACCAACCAGAGCCTCGCAGTTGGCGCTCATTCTGGGCCTAACTAACCAATAATGGCGCCCGTCGGTCTAAGCGGCGTCGCCTACGAGAAACCTGCGCGTTTTCGCATCGACCGCGTTCAGAAGTTCGCGAACAAACTGGTCCTGAAGTTTGAATGATTGCTCGGTCGGCAATCCAATAATTGACACGCGCACCAATGCCCCGTCGGGAACAACCCCGCGCAAACCGTATTTCAGGCGCGCGATCTGGTTTTCAAAAATTCCGTTCGAAATCTCGTCCCCGACCCTTCTCCAGTAGCTGACGGGTTCGAAACGGGATTCACGTTCGGTTATCAATCGTTCCAGCTTTACGGGTGTCGAACCATTGCGATAGGACAATTCCGCGTTCGTTTTATTTGATACACGGAAACCCGCCGCGGTGTAGCAAACCTCAGGGCGGTGCGATTTCAGGCGAAAATTTTGCACGGGCCCATAAGCGACGAGCAACATCACAACATGGCCCTGGGCGTCAGTATAGCCGCGCCCAAGTTCCTGGCTGTAGATTTTTGAAGATGTCGTCGGCTGCTCAACTCCCTCCTGTTCAGTCGGGGTAACCAGACCAACGTTGGGTACGAACTTCCACTGTCCGAACTCTTTCGGAATCACGTTTTCCAATTCCAGCGTCGCAGATGCGCTCGCCATCAACTCCCGGGGAGTCAGTACCTGCGCCAGGACAGCCGTAGCGAGTATTGCCACCGAAGCCAGTATCGCTTGAACGGGATTAACTCTCATGGCCACATTCACCCGGGTCGCAGGAATAAAACTAAGATGACGGCCAAAACTGGCCCATGTTCTGTTATGTATAGCAAGACCAAGTGGAGCCCGTCCGAACAAAATGCGGTGACCACGCACCATTTAACTGCCAGCTGAAATTAAGATAAACGGCTGATATTTTGGGCGTTAGCTCGACCTGTCCGGACGTTCCCACTATTGTTAATTGTGCCCACATAGCATGCATTTGCGATTTTTTCGAGTTGCCGGGTGGGATAGCGACAAATGGGTAACAAAAATGTTTCGTGATTCAAGTTTCGTTGTGTGCCGCTCCTTACTGCTGACGGCCGCCATGTTGGTTGTTTTGTCCGGCTGCGGCGAAAAGAAAGAACAGGCCTCAGCCCCCGCGGGTCAGGTTGTCGCGCGAGTGGGCGATCAGGTTTTGACCGTACAGGAGCTGGAAACAGAGTTTCGGTGGGCAAATATTCCTGCAGACAAGCGCAAGGATCCGGAAATCGTCAAGCGGGTGCTGGGGGATCTGGTGACGCGCAAATACCTGCTGAACCAGGCGATGGCGGCAAAGCTGGATCGTGAGCCGACAGTGCTTTTGGATCTCCTTCGCGCCCGAGACCAGGTGCTTGCCAACGCGTTCTCGAACAGGCAGCTCGCCGCTCGATCTTCGAGCGTGACCAAGGCCGATGTCGACAAATTCATTGCTAACAATCCGGCGAAGTTTGCCAATCAGGAGCTGATCAGCGTTGAACAGGTTTCGGTCGCGCTGGATCCGGCGACGCAATCAATCCTTGAAGCCATGAAGAGCCTGGGATCGCTGGACGAAGTTGACCAAAAGCTGACGGGGATGGGAATCCCGCACGGGCGGTCGACTGGCGTTCTCAATAGCGCGGAAATTCCGGACGATCTTCTGAAATCAATTCGGGCTCGGAAACCTAACGATATCTTTTTTGCCCGGGCAGGCCAAAACGGGGTGTTCTTGAAAATCATCGGTACCGAGCCCCATCCCGTCAGTGGCGAGGCGGCTGCGATGCTTGCTCGTCAATTGCTGAGAACCGAGATGCTGAAAACCGACGCGTCGATGGTTGGAATCACGGCCCGTATGGAGGCCAGGTACGAAGGTGAGTACGCGAAAATCATGACGGATCTGCCTGCCAAGCCGCTGGGCAATTGATCCAATGACTGATCAATCGTCACCCAATCTTCTCGGTGCAGATAGATGATAACTTTTTTTGATGTAATCACCGTTGCATGTTTTATCGGCTTGGTGGGGGCGTTTTTTCGCTTCACCGAGCAGGATACGCGCACACTGCTTCAATTTCTATTGTCCGCGGTCGTTTTGGCGATCGCCAATCAAGTAGGCAACGCCGGGTCTATGTTCCTTGCCGGCGCGCTGGTGATAGCCGGTGTTGGCTATGCTGTGCTCAATATTCGACGCCAGTAAAAAAATGGAACGCGCCACGATGGCGACCAGCAGTTGTCCAGCCTGGAAAAAAAAGCTAAAAATGGCTGATTGTGTAGAGATTCATAATGAGTAATGCCGGTATAGCCCAAGCTCCAAAGGCGGCATCATTTGCTGGGCAACAGGTTTGGCCTTGGCTCGCGGTTTTGGCGGCACTCGCGGCCTATGTGCCGACATTTGTTCAGCTTGCCAAAGGACCTTGGCAAACCGAGCAGGAGGGCCATGGTCCTCTCATTATCGCAGCGTGTCTTTGGCTGGTATGGTCTAGCAAAGACAGTTGGAGGAACGTTGAGCTACGTCCAGCTCCATTTGCTGGATGGGCATCGCTGCTTGTAGGTCTTGCGATGCTGTTCCTGTCGCGCACGCAGGATCTCATATCTATTGAAGTCTTATCCGAGATACCGGTTATCGTCGGATGCGTGCTCCTGTTGGCTGGCTGGAAAGCCCTGAGAATACTGGCTTTTCCGATTGCCTTTTTGATCTTCACGGTGCCGGCGCCCGGTTGGATGGTCGATGGCGCGACCGTTCCCCTGAAAGTTTTCATTTCGGATCTGGTTACGAAGGTTCTGTACGCGGCCGGCTATCCGATTGCCCAGAACGGCGTGGTGATCATGATCGGGCCGTACCAGCTCCTGATGAAGGACGCTTGCGCCGGTATGAATTCGATCTTTGCGCTTTCCGCGATCGGGTTGTTTTATGTCTACGCCTTCCGGTGGGAATCGAAAGTTCGAGCATTGATTCTGCTGGCGACCATCATCCCAATTACGATTCTCGCAAATTTCATTCGTGTGATCGCATTGGTGTTGATTGCTTACTACGGCGGTGTGGAGCTCATTGATGGGATCTTGCACGATCTGACCGGTATCCTGTTATTCGTCATTGCCATTATTCTAGTGTTTCTTTGTGATGGGATATTGGGCCTGTTCAGTGCACTGGCTGGCAAAGTGTGGCCGCGACTCAATCGTTCGATGCCGGAACGGCAAGCCGCTGGATAAACCCGCGAACAAGGCGCTTGCTATTTGTAGACCAGGGTGGCGGTATTTCACGAGTTCGACCTGCGCAATGCCGGTGGCGGTCAAACCCTGAAGTCGTGCGAGCAAAGGCTGCAACGAGATTTCGATTTCCATATCGTGCCGCGAGCGCATCGAGCAGCTTCCCGATCTTGGCTATTGTGCACGTTGATCAGCATGAAAGTATTCGTGCAGGCGGGCGCAGCCCCCGGAAGCGTCGCTTGGCCATCAGAGTGAACAGGCCTCCCTTGTGGAATCGGTATCGCAAAGGGTTCAGCCAAGGCCGCGGCCGGCGCCATGTTGTTCGGGTTGTCTTTTCCGATTAAATCTAAACAAAAGCATTCCGCGAGATTTGCGTTTCGGCTTGAAACGACCTGAAAATCCTGGTTGCGCCCGTTGCTGCTGCGGTTTTGCCGCATTGCGAGAGATTTTAGGCAGTGGCGCTAATTTGGCCTGTAATTGCTGCATATTTCCTCTGCTGCGCTGCAAAATCATGGTTGACGATTGCTTGCCAAAAAGTAATTTCGTCCCAAGTGATTTGGAATTCAGGAGAGCTTCTAATGCTGGGACTTAAATCTGCGCTCGTTGCGGTTGTTGCACTCATTGGGCTTTCGACCCAGTCCAATGCGAGTCTTATCGTCGATCTGGGTACCGATCCGACGAGTGTCTTCTCTGTGTCTGCCCCGGGCCCCACGGGCAATCTGTTGGGTGTGAAGTTTACGTTGACGACAGCATCTGAAGTTTTTGGACTGGCAGGTCTTTCGGGAAACTCCGCAACCACCGGCGGTGGCAGCATCGGGCTGTATTTTGATGCACTGGCGACCCTGCCAGTTGTTCCGCTGCTCGGCTCCGTATTGAAGGGCCAGGCATTCGGATATGACTACATCTTGGCAGCGGGCACCTACTATCTGGATTTCGTCCAAACAGGCCCGGGTAGCCTTACGAATGGCCGACTCACCGGTGATATCACGGTATCTGCGGTCCCCGAGCCTGCAACCTGGGCGTTGATGCTCCTCGGTTTTGCCGGTGTTGGCTTTGCGGCCTATCGTCGGAAGGCGAAGCCGATTTTTCGTCTCGTCTGAATCCTGGAAAGCTCTTAAAAGCCGTTCCGGAAAAGCCGTCCCTTTGGGGCGGCTTTTTGCTGACTAACATAATTCGCGACCCGGCTACCGAATGCGAAAATCATAATCCGGTTTGTCCGTTTCCCTTGTAGGACCGGGTCACGCGACCGTTATCGAACCTTGCGACGGGGCAGCTCTACTCATTCTCGAGGGGAGAGGCAGGCGGATAGCGTGGCACATCGCTTGCTTAGATCTTTCCGAGGGCGAAGCAGGGGTAGCTCCGATGAAGACCAGTTTTAGATTTGGCATCACGGGCCGTCAAAAATCCAAAAAGCAGAAGAAAGTCCCAAAGAGCCATTCCTCGACCAATATCGCGCAACGCTACCTGGAGCTACGCCGACTCCGGGAACGCGTTTCGGAGGCCGAGTCGAGGCTCTACGCGCGATGAATGAGGTCAGGCAGAAGCTAACCCGGTCGGCTTATCTGGTTGCCTTGGCAGGCTCCATGGTGGCTTGGCTGTGGGTGCTCTATGCAGGGATGGAGTGGGCGATAGGTGCCTAGTGTGCCGTTCGTTGGTGCGGCCGATCATTTGGGGCGGCCGCTCTTCGAGCGGACAATCGATTTGATTTCTAGTGAAACCGGTTTCTTTTTGTCATCGGCCGCCCTGGGCTCAAATATCAGGCTCGGCAGTGATCTTGCTGGGTTTTCAACTTCATGGGGATCCAAAGCGGGCCGCTGACGCAAATTTAACCGGCGCCTGCTACAAATTTCCTCATAAAGCTAAATGATTGAATCTGTCGCCGGTATTTAATTTTATCCGGTTACGCTAGATAAGGCTTTTCCCGATTCCGGCAGGTCCTCGGGGCCGCTGTGTCCGGACGGCTGCACCTCGGAATTGCTCCTTGGGTCGTTGCCGCTACGGGGCTTCGGGCGGCCTGTCGGCGGTAAGCCAGCGGAGGCTGTCCGCCTCGTCCAAGCGGTCAAGCTCTCTTCCCGAAAAGTCCGTCCTTCCGGAACGGCCTTTGGGCTTTTTTCCCTGAAAACATCCGGTTCTACACTACCATGATCTGCGGTCGCGGCAGCCGATTCCACCGGCTTCCTCCCGGGGCGGCACCCGTTACTT
>Ga0307515_10005915_pt1 | contig 24667 bp, 26 predicted proteins | sample 17_EM_MG_FD_194513 | JGI IMG/M metagenome (GOLD analysis project Ga0307515, IMG submission 194513) | Populus trichocarpa ectomycorrhiza microbial communities from riparian zone in the Pacific Northwest, United States - 17_EM | ecosystem: Host-associated > Plants > Roots > Unclassified | place... | reverse complement strand
TGTCCCAGCCACTTTTACGTGCGAGCTCCTGCGGGTGCCCCGGATTTGGAGATGGCTTTTGTTCCCTGTTCCCCGAGGCCCCGGATTCATTAGCTGGCTCACTGACTGGACTTTGACATGCCAAGTGACGTCGCCTCAAGAAATGCATATCAACATGATAAGAGACTGGTTTTGGTTGTTTGAACGTGTGGCCCTTTCGACCTAGCATTTATTTTTACGGTGAGCTGGCTGAGCTTCTTGCCTGTGTTGCAATCTGACATGGAAAAGTTGCCATTGAAGAAGTAAGGAATATTTGCTTTTTACTATGTGCATGACCAGTTTCCACCCCCCCCTCTTCTAGTAAAAGTTTATTTCGCTACGGCACGCGGGCTTGCTCAATCGCACATAGTAATTGTAGCGAACGCTTATGGCTGTATGCACGGGCTATTTTGGTTGCCTTGGAGAATTATTCTGGTTGGTTAGGGGAATTGAATTAAGGTAATTTAGAACTTGCCTGGTGCATGCTTCCTCGTTCTCCCTCTTTTACCTATGACTATGCTAAGACGCGAATATAACGCTGTCTCTCTATAGTGGACGATGAAGTTTAGCAATATTGTATGGGTAGAAACTTCATGATATTTAATAAAGATCACGGCACTATAGAGACCGATCGCGAACAACTGAAGTTCATATAGCCAAGCATAGGCGTTCGCTACGATTGCTATGTGTACCGAATTCGGAACCTGCGGAAAGGCGGGTGGAAGCTGGTCATGCACGTGGCTATAGTTCGTGAAAGACCGGCACTTTTCGGTCGGGTAAGCCTAAAACTCTCGGGTCTTGTGGCTTTTGGAGACCGCTGTTTATTGCTAGTTTATCATACGATATTTTTTCAGCCAGCCACTGTCCCACCGATATCATAAATGTGTGGCCATAAGAGTGTGCGCAGGGCAAAAACCACACCAAAAGTCTCCAGAAGTTATATTGTTATTTTGATAGAAACCCCGTACTTGAAAAGTATTAATAAGATATATTAGGCCTTTAGTATCTATAAAGATTTTTATACTAAATGAATCACGTTTTGTCTCAGCCTTTGTGGCCCGGAAACCAACGCACTATTTCTGCCACCCAAGTTGTAATTGCAGGTGTTTCACTGCGGCTCGTCTGGGACATTAAGCGGCCGATTGATTTTCACCAAGGATCCCTTTGTGTGGCAAATTTTCAAAGACTTTTCGTATATGCACGCCTCATAAGTCAATCTAGAGGCTCTATACCGTATAGAGCTTGGTGTTGAAGCCTCCAGTCAGTGTGGTTGCTCGGCAGTAAGGGTGCTGGCGCCTTATTGACGTTTTTAACGCTTGATATTACGGTAAACAGCAGCAATAGGGCTAGGAAGCCGATAATATCCAGCATAGTTAATTAAAAAGCTTTAATATTATTGCTGTCTATTTAGTTATTTAATTATTAGTAAAATATTGTCTCTTTACTGCCTGAAAAACGTTGTATATCTTTAGCTTAGAAGCTCCGAGGCTATTAATAGAGGAAGAGTAGAAACTTATAGTTATAACGTTATATATTATAACCTTTTGCCTAACTTCCTTAATATATATATATGTGTGTGTGTGTTTTCAGTGGTGGTCTTTTATAGTATTTTATCAGCATCGTGATATTGACGCGTTCTGGTGAGGCTTGCTAAAAAAAACAACGCTAGCTAGGGTGCCTGCAGTATGCTAACCCAGGCAAGAGTGCCCAAAGCCCCTAATACGAAAGTCTGTTCTGCCACAAAAAGGGACGCATGTGCATCCAACAGAAATCTGAGAACATTTCGCATACAAGTAAGGACGCGTCCTCTACCCTGCCTGCGGGATCAAGCGATACGATGCCGATAACCCTGCCCACAGAAATGAAAAGTTGTGGGACAGGAAAAAATGTCGACGTCCCCACCACCTCCACCTCCACATCCGCCTCCGCCTGCAGGAGGAGGCAGCTTTGGTTCAATGGTATGTGTGCTTCCGGGAGGGATTGATCAATTCTTATTTTTACTTTTAGGTGAATTCGCGCTCGACAGGACTGATGATTGGGACAATTGTTACGACATTCTGTGCTACTGCTATCGTACTTGGTCGACTGTATACACGACTTGCATTGACCCGCAATCTGGGATGGGATGACACATTTCTGGCAATATCAGCAGTAAGCTTGAGATGTACTTCCTAGAGGGATGGGAAAATGCACTAATAATCTAAAGGCATTGGGGATCTTCCTGACAGGTCTCATCTGTACCCTTGCCAGACACGGAGTTGGACAGCATGTCGTGTATGTCCCGTTCACAAATGCGCACATCATCCAGGTCCTAGGGTTTTGCGTTCGAATTGTTCATATAGTTGTCCTTACAACTACGAAGCTCTCCATCTGTCTCTTCTACCGCCGGATATTCCAAGATTCATTAAGTAAGATCTCCTCCGTCGTTCTGATGGCTTTCATGACCGTTTTTACTGTGGTACTGTTCATCGAGGGCTTCTTTGCCTGTGATCTCGGAGGTGCATTCTGGTCTCCAGAAGGGGGTAGGTGTACTGGTCCCTCCTTCGCGAGGAATATTGCTTTCTTCGTCTACGGATCTGCCACATTGAGCGTTGTTGTGGACTTACTCCTAATGGGTTTTGCTCTCTGGAGAATTTTCCCGCTGCGGATAGCTCGAGCACAGAAGATCTCATTGTATGTAATCATCTCGCTAGGTTGGCTGGCCATCACAGCGTCATTAGTCCGGGCGATTCGTACTGGGCAGACAATTAAGAGTAGGGATCCAACATGTGAGATCCCACCTCTCCGCCTCCCTATTCTACTCTTTCCTGACTGTTTTTGTAGGGGCTTCATGGGACATCAACATTTGGGCATCCGTAGAGGTTAACATAGGTCTGATTTGCGCGGCCGTCCCCGCCCTTAAACCTCTCATCCGAAAACTCATCCCTAGCTTCATGGCTTCCCTCCCCGAACACAGTTCCGGCCAAACCAATAATGCTCTCCCCAATGCAAATGGCTACCAGCGAGCACCTTCCCACAGTGGCCAAGATGGCGCTGTCGAACTTACCGATCGAGGTCTCAGGTCTACTGCCGGAGTGACACAGAAGGAACAACACTTAGTGACCAGCGATGAGGTTAGAATTGATAGAGAGACGATAGATTTGGACACAAGCACAAGAGATGTTGAAATTGCTAGACAGCGACCTTGGGGAATTGAGAGATAAAGTCTTTCCCCTGCCCGTTAATAAACTTGAACCTGCCAAAGAAACGTCCCTGGAGAGCTATACCGTGTTTAAGATTTTGAGATATTCTTTAACTCAGTGTGTGGAGCAGTCAGTCCATTCCGTACCATTTCAATGATTTCAAAGTTGGTATGGCTGTGCAACGCCAGCTCGCTCCTACGCCAGCAACCCAACCACCCCACCGCCCCTCTCCTGCCTAACAACCTCTATGGCAAGCTTAACAATATAATTATCCTCTTTCCAATCAGCTTCTCCTTCTGCTCCCTATCCCTTGAGATTCCATCCCTCATATCTCTTGCTAGCGATTATTGCGCGAACTTCATATGCGCGGCGTGAAGGATTGTGACGAGGCGCTCGCCGTCAAGTAAGGATAGGTTTGGTTTGAAGCGCTCATCATTGAGAAGGAAGTTTAAGACGCGTTGCGTTTCATATGGGCGGTGTGAAGGTTTGTGATGAGTCGCTCGCCCCGGAGTCAGTAGTCGCGGATGATTTCGTCGACCTCTTTCTGGATGAAGGAGAGGAAGGCGAAAAGATAGAGGTGGGATGTGCCTGCCGGCTGCTTTCCGTGAACCCTGATATAGGCCTTACGGACTTGTCGTGAACAACTTCGTTCAGTTGAGGATGAGCGGTAGTTTTTCAGTAGCCTTTCTGGTTCTCTTAGCATGTCGTGATCGCAGTTGTGATAAAATTCGATAGAGGTCTAGGACTACAACCTGTCGAAGAAGGGCCGTTATATCCTCCGGTTTTGGATTCTCTACAGGTCAGAAGACTTTAGCAAGCATCATGAACCCGTCTGTGACTTCTGAGAAATCTCCAGTGTTTAATGCTATCCGAATTGTGGTTCCTTCTCCGTTGCGGTGTTCTTCAACGCACAGCCATCACCTTCAGGCAATCGTCCGAGGTGGCTGACAGAAATGCCAGGTTGCTAGCGAACTCCTTCTCCCGTGAGATGCTCATACGGCTCGTTGCGTCTATCCCAAAGTGTAAGGTGTTCTCTTTCAGGATCTCAGGGACCCCGTTCAGCGGTGGCTGATAGTTTGCCGCATTTGCTGGCGGGCGACCGCGCCTCCCCACATCGCTGTCTCCATTCCAACGCTGAATTACCACTCGAGGATCTCGACCTTGAGGATCTGAGTCATGAGGATAGTATGCTTGCTCTGAGCAACGGCCTTTATCACTACCTCATTCTCACGCATAGGCTCAAGCCGACCCAAAGTTTTATGACAGCGCTGTGGTTGCTGCTCTCTTGCGGCTAGGCTCCAGTGCCTATCTCTAGTGTCTCAGAAGTCCAGGGTCTTGCCACTGAGATCCAGATCGCTGGGGAAGACTGTCTTCACTCGCTTGTTGATGTAGTGAGCAAGGCGAGACCACGTTTGATTGACCTGCTCAACCTCAGCCCGCTCGTCGCCATGCCAAGATATAGTCAGGCTGTGGGAGGTGTGACGTGGGCAGCTAGCGGGTAAGGTAAGGCCGTTGGGATGGGGACGAGGATCGAGGAGGCCGTACAACGATATCGAGGAGTGTGGTAGAGGGAGCGATAGGCGGAGCGTCTAGCCGAGGGATGCTAGTTAATACCTGAATTTTAGTAAGCTAATGATATCAAGGCTTGGAAGAGGCTGCGATGTTACCTTGTGAATGTAATACAACGAGCTTGGAGATTCTTGGGTTTCGGCACAAATGACCTGAGGCTCTGGGTTCTCCCGGTTCCAAACGATCACCCAATCACAAGCTGCTTTCATAATATATTTATCAGCTTGTTTAATGTGGGAGGCTCTTATCTGGAAGCGAGTTACAGCACAGTACTCAAACCGCAAACCCATATTCAAAGACTCACCAACAGTCCGACATCACCACTTGTTTTATGATTAAGCCAAAAATGGCCCCCTACGTACGACCCTTTACAGCCATGTCCATCAGGCGATCCATCAGTTTGCCCCTCTGACGGTCCCCACGGCCTCAACATACATAATGCCGTGGCATAATAGTATTTTACTCTTATTTTCACTTCTGTTTTTATCACAACACCTCAAAATCGACAGATTTGGCTTCCTTTTTAATTCAAGTGCTATTTTAACAGCAATGCGACATAAAGCCATACGGAACTTCATGACAGTTTCCGGAGCACTATTTGCTTCATAAAGTAGCAAAAATGCCTTGGGAGTTACACATATTCTCCCATCCACCCGAAGGCGTGCACATATACCCCACTGCCCCTCACTCAGTATAGCGAAGTGGGCCGTTTACACTACCTTCTAGATAAGATACCGAAGCCGATGTGGCTGATACCTGTACACGCTTCCCACCGCATATGGTAAATGCTGGACTACCATCAACCTAGAATTGACTTCATTGTTTGCACCGACTCCATAGACCTTTCCCGAACCCACTCTTTCCACCTTCAGCAATATACAATAACCCAGGCGCAATCTTCTTATCCACACCCTCCCTCAGCCCCCTCCACCGGCTCCTCAAGAGCTTTCTTCCCCTTCCCCTTCCTCCACACCCTCGTATCCCTCGGATCAAACCCACCATTCCCCCAAAGCGCCCACTCAGGCGTATCCTCACCCACATAGTCCTCTGGCCTCCAGCCCTTCCCATCGACCCCCGTCCCCGCTACTTTCCCCTCCCACAAGTCGAAGAAGCGCTCAAAATAAATCCGCGTCGCCCACCTCCCCTGCCTCCTGAATCTCTCCTCATCAGCCAGTAAGATGCAGCAGCTATGCTGATGCTCGGCGGCAATGCCGTAGCGCAAGCCGCGGTCCGCGAGCTCCTTCGCCAGCGCCGTCACGAACTCAGCGACCTCCTCGTAGAACGGCACGTTCTGCATGGTCAGCCCCGCACTGCCCGCCGCGCTGGTCCCGCAGTACGTGACGCCCTTGACCTCGACGAAGGCCGGGAGGGCACGCTGCACCAGCTCCGCGTACCCGCGCGCTTCATCCGCCATGTTGAAGCCCTTGACGAGCGTCAGCCGAAATACGGTGCGCTGCTCGAAGCGGCGCTCGCGCAGGATGTCGAGGCATGCGCAGAAGCGCTCCCAGAAGTCACGGTGCAGTGGGCGGTCGATTTTCCTTAGGCTGTCCTTATTGCTCGCATCGATGGAGACGTAGAGCTGTGTGACGGGCACCAGGGCGGTGAGCTGTGCGGGGTGCTGTGCGTTACAGACGAGGAAGGTGGAGATGCGATTAGAGTGCATGATGTTGACAAGCTCGTTGATGTGCGGGTAGAAGATTGGCTCGCCGACAAGGCTAAGGGCACAGTGCCGGATGCGCATGGCTTCGGAGAACCGCTCGGCGCGGACGCCGGGGACGCCTTTCATCATTTTGATTTTTTTGTAGTGTGCCGCCGTGATCCCGTCAAATATTACTTGAGGCGGGTCGGTGATCCAGCGCCATGTTGTACCAACTGGGTTGGTGCCGTGGCGCCAGCAGAAGACGCATTTATTGCTGCAGGAGAGGGATGGGGTAGCTTCCATACATAGATGAGACTGGATGCCGTAGAAAGAGTACTTGTAGCAAGATCCTCGGCCACGGAGGGCTGATTTAGTCCAGCGGCAGATTTTCACACCTGAGTGTGAGCCAATGATTGTGTAGCCTTGTTTTGTGAGCGCTGCATAAGTAGGAGAAGTCGTAGGTACCATTTCCTTCGGTGGAGCAGAGACAGGCGTTCTTGACTTGGGGGAACTATATGTAGTGAAGTCGACTGCCAGAGGAACTTGGCTGGATAGGCTGTCAGTGTTAACCATTCGGCCCAAATCTTCGAGATCGTCAAGCCTTGCCACTTTTTGGGATTTCCGTCTCTTTGTAGGCGCGGTTTCTTCTTCATTGCTGTCTTCCATTTCGTCAACATCCTCTTCACCACTCTCAGCAGGATCCCCACTACCAGGTGCACCCTCACCGAGACCCCGTCCGGAGGCAATCTCTGTCAGCGCCTCCTGAACGCCCAACTGCCATTCCTTGAGCCTATCTCGTGCATCGCTCTTCACGTCACCCATGCCCAGAGGATATGCCCTCTTCCTCCCGGTCAATCTTGCCAACCATTTATCTACCTCCCTAGCTTGGGAACAGAATCCTTCCTCCTCAGTAGGCCAACCTTCTTTGTCCCCGAATCCAAACACAGAGTATCCCAGTAGACCAGATAGCGGGGCGGTATCGATTCTGAAGTCATTGTGTGTCTCCTGCAGATTTTCAAGAAATGTGCTCAGTACAGTGTCGATATTATAGGTAGGCAATAGAACGAGATAGAAGTACTTGGTGTCGAGTCCAACTTTTGGAAGGGTAATAAAATAGTCATCGTGCTCAATGTACGAAAGGTCATAGAGTTCGGGTTTACAGAGCGGCAAGGAGCTTTTGGAATTCTCGACCCAAGAGCTAATATTTTCTGCGAGCTGTGAGGCATATTTCTCCGTCGTGCCAGAGAGGGACGAGAAGAATATAAGGGGCTGCACCCGATCTGTTGTGTGATTGAATCCTGCAGGCTGCTTCGATGCTTTTCTCGGCAGCTTGGCCCCCGTTACTTTCTTAGGGCCTTTCTTTGGTTTCGCATCCAACCCTGCAACAATTGTCACATCCTCCGCATGATCATCGGCTTGCACGATTGGTTCTGGAGGAACCGCCACAGAATTCAACCAGGAATTATTGACGTCATTGCTCTTTGCTGCTGGAGAACCAGGTACTGGTGATACAGACAGTTTCTCCCTGCTCTGCCTAAGGTATATTGTGAAGCGTACTAAGGCCAACAGGGATACTGTGGATAGGAGGATGAGAATTCTGTGCTCGTGCCATACGGCAAGGAGCTCTATTTGGTTGTTAGACCAACAGCGCCAAGCCATAAAACAGAAGTAAGGTAAGATCACGCTTTGTACTCACCCATAGGTAGCTCCCATATAGAGGGTGGTAAAGTCATTGTGGTTGCTGTGTTACATTGACACAAGACTTTGACATCGCGACTTTTTTTCGGTGTGGGGTTGAAATGGAGGGGTGCCAAGACCAATGCTCTACCAAATCGAGCTTCAAGTATATTCAAAGGGCACTGCTAACCGCACACCCCCTAATTATTGCGCGCACACCCCCCTGAAACAGGCTTAGATCCTTCCACTTCGAGTTAGAATATCACGTGTGTTTGACTTGTTTACACCCAAATTGCGAAAATCAAAGTGTCAAAATATAATATCTTCAAGATTATCCTAAGTTGACTGGTAGGACTATAGAGTACTCTGCGAGGCGCTGTAAAAACTAGATTGGGTGCTACTGTCTCTATTTAAACGTCTGTAGATTGCCTCTACAGGCACACCCGCGCCCGCGTCCGCGCCCGCGCCTGCACCTGCGCCTGCACTTGTGCCCACGCCTACCCACGGGTAGTGCAGCTAGTATTTCGCTCGAATACTAAGAGCTCCCGCTGAGTAGAGTTATTGATGCAATTTGTAGAGCTAGCAGTAGGGCCAGCTAGCCGCGCGACTGCGACCGCGACGACGCTCTACAATTGCAGGCTCTTGGTATGGGCGCGTGGTGTTGTTTTCGCGATTTGGGTGTAAACAAGTCAAACACACGTGATATTCTAACTTGGAGTGGAAGGATCTAAGCCTGTTTCGGGGGGGTGTGCGAGCAGTAATTGGGGGGTGTACGCGCAGTAATTAGGGGGTGTGCGGTTAGCAGTGCCCTATTCAAATAGCATACTACAAACATCTAGGACAGTGTCCTAGTCCTCTACGCACATCTATAATTCTACCATCTCTAACCTAGATTTTTGGATACCTCCTGAAATGCGATCCTCATCAACTTTCATTGGTTATTTAGGATTCAACTGCCTTGTTTCTGACTACTATTCAGGCTTCGATGCTTTGTCTACTGGTTGCCTTGCTTGATGCTCTCTACAGTAGCCTTCAGGTTCTTAGCTGGCTGTGACCAATCGCGAAGCTTCAAATCCTCATCCCCGGTAGTGATCCAAAGGGTTTCCGCGGCAGTAATTCGAACCTGTAAAATTAGCAAAAGTCTTCAATAGAAACTCTAGGAAAGAGCTCTGAGAAAGGACTCTTACCTTAGGGAATGGATGTAGCAACATGCTTGCTACCTTAGCGATGACATCTTTACGTATGGTTGGAATATTTGCAAGGCCACGGTAGACATCTAATGCAATATGCAGCTTATGTAGGTTCGTTGACTTGTAGTGAGATTTCTGGATTAGGAAGAGAAGAGAGCGGTAGCTATGTAAGCATGTAGTGTAAGGAGATGACTAAATTTGAATCATTAAGATTCAAGGCGAGATGGAAACGTACTTGAAGTTTGTACCAATAAGCCGTTGCAAGATTTGCGCGTCGAACAAGAATGCGATAACTTCCAGAATAGGGATGAGAATGCGCTCTGTAGAAATGTTAACCTTCAAAAGTTCGAGGAGTTGGTCCATAATGTCGAGGAGAGAGCATCCAGATTCGTTCGCCTCAGAAAGGGTCACAGGAAGTTGGTCGATAGCATCTACTAGTGCCGTTCGAGAATTTTGGACGACGGACTCAGAACCCATTCCTGCGGAGCTTACGTAGCCTTCGAGTACTGCGGCCTTGAGCCAGTAAGGACTTGAAGGATTGAAGATTTTGAGCGTCTCAGTGAAGTATGCATAAGACGAAACGCCATCTGTGACTCCAATTATTGCACTATTATCAGTTAGCAACCTATTACGGAGGAAAGCACGAGACGCTGCGCACCGCTCGAAATGTTCCTGATTGCCTAATTCAAGACAGTGGGCAGCTCGAGCTCGAATCTTATCAAGTTTTTCCACAGAGAGTCGTAGTACGGAGGCATGAAGTTGGTCTTCCCCTACAGAGCCTTTGAGGAGACCGGTTGTCCAAGCAGTTTCAGTGGTGTTCAGTGCCTCCAGTCGGACTAGCGATCCAATATCGCCGCGCTCAGTAATAGTGTAGTCGTTCAATGCTGTATTTAGAGCCATTGTAATTTTATCTCTTGCGTCTTGTGGTAAAGCTGGTGACTCTCCATGCAGGTTAATTGCCGTATGTCGTTCCAATGTTTTCTCGAGTAGAACCTTTAAACTTTGCAAAGATACGGTCCGAGCCGCAATCTTGACAACAGCTGTACATCTGAGAGTTAGTACCTGGATAATTTGGGCTTGGTTTTCTGAAGAACCAATATCATTCACAGTAGCATTGAGCCTCGAATAGATAGCACCAAGAGCGATAGCATAGCCGAACCCTCGTAAGCCAGAATAGGAAGACTTCCGGTCCAGATATGACGCCCATAAATGAACAACGTTCGTATCAGCAAATTTGGGATCCGTTTGAGCCAGTTCGACTACGTGTATTGCCGCCGTCGGAATGGCTTGAAGAACGGATTCTTCATCACGCTCGAGACATAAATTAAAGAATCTGACCATGTTTTTGCTTGGGAGACTGCATGTCTCACTCGATTTTGAGACTTGGCAAGTAACAGTAGCCAAACTTCCAAGGAGATTGCAGAATGCAGCTGTAGTGAGCTCTGGCCGTAAAGCGGTGGAGGTAAATGCCTTATCTTCGAGTTGAAGACTACCCTCAAACAGTGACCACAGTCGGGTCAGGTTAGCCAAGTTCTCCATCGTTCTTCGGACAAGTGGTTTCTCCTCAACATTTGCATTCTTCCCATCTTGAATTGAAGACTGCATACTGCACTCGTTGATGAGGAATGCCAGTGACATTACAAGTCCGTGGCGCTCCTCAACCTCTCTTGATGCAAGCCCCCCTAGGTGTTGGCATATCTGGTCCACCATCCCGATTACAACTTCAAATGGCTGGAAACGGCTCAACAGACCTACTGCTGTTGCTGCAGATAGGCGGGATGACACATCCAAAGATCCCACGCCTCTCCATCCCAGGAGGTTCTCAAAAAGCGCATCCCAGTATATCCGGCTACGTCGTGCGGCCTTAATAGCAACATCGCACATAGCCCTGTCGCGGAGCCCAACTGCGTGATAATCAACAATTTGAACTAGAGGGATGCCATCATGAACTGTATCCGGATGGCGACCTATAAGTTCTTGTAGGGCTGCTGAAGAGCCTCTCCGAATATTGCCAGCTGGGTCCAAACACGCAGCTAACAATAACTCAACAGCGAGAACTTGCGGGACCGAGTACATCTGGTGCTTCTTCTGGGAGGCACGGATTGATGTCGTTTGAACAGCAAGAAGCTCCTTAGTGGAATATCGACGGGATAGAGCCCAGATACCGAAGCATGCGGCATCTCGAACATTTGTGCCAATAGAGCCACCAGTTGAAGATCGCTGCTCAAATGCGAGAGCTAGTATCAATGCATTGAGGATATCCGGGAGTAGCTCTGTCGAAGGTGCTCTTCTATAAAGGAGATGAGCAAGAGTTAGGACCAAGCCATGCCATCTCAGAGGATTGACAGCGTCGAGATTCCTCTTAGAGCCCTCCCAATAAACATTCTCATTGAGGCACCCAAGAATAGCCTCGACGACTTCCCTTGCCAGCCCACCTTTGAGCTTCATAGTTATCATACTGAGTGACTTGCTTGCCGCATATCTGACAGGTGTATCTCCATCAGCAAGAGATTCAAGCAGAAAATCAATTACATCCTCTAAAGTAGTGGAAATATCAACACCATAAGGAGCAGACGTGGGTTGCAAGCAATGGACGACAACATTTCGAAGTATTTTGATAACCAGCTTCCTTGCTACCGCGGATGATCTCACAAAACCGAGAGCTCCTTCACTAATGATATCTTGGCACGATTTGTAAATGGTAGGAAGAAATGGGCCAATCTCTTGGTTGGTCGAGGATGCCACAAGACCACTCAAAAAAGAGAGCACACCAAGGCATTGATGGATGTCGGATAATTTTTGAGATGACGTAGTGAAGAATGACAAAGCCCATTGGACGAGAGAATCAAGTAATCCAATCTTCCTCATGTCAGGCCTAACACTGAGTCGTACGAGAAGTATCCCAGCCGCATGCCGCTCTTTCGTTGCAGAATCAAGATGCCTAATACATATTGGAAGAACACGAAGAGCAACTCCAGGAAGCTGAGGAGGTAGATCGATATCAAATCTATTGGAGGTCTCCTGTGACGGCTGAAGAGCAGAGATTGACGCGAGAGGAAATGGGGCCAGCATCAGGTGTGACAGCCATAGAAGAAGTACATATCTCTCCTCCCAAGGAACTATCTTTTGGGATACTTCTTCTGGTGCCTGGGTTGGAAAGTTCTCTTCTTTTTCAAACTCAGTAAGAATTGGCTCGAGGTAACGAGGTTCATTGTTCAGGAAACCAGCAATGACCTTCTCTCCTCGGACCTTGCAGAGAAGATTCAAAATTCTGCAAACAGCATGCGATAAGGGAATAAGCCTCTTCTTTAGCAGGGGTCGAGGAGAAATTTGGATATATTTCAAATAGACAACAACTAACGGAGGGATGAGATTCTTCATTTGCGAGTCTAGCAACTGTGGATCCTCTTGGAACGGTTCAACCTGAAAAGTCATTCAGCAATGGAGAAACAAAGGAGCTGAGAAATGCTACCAAAGAAATAATACGATCCAAGTCCGCCTCCCTCACTCTACGATGAATTTGACCATAACCAGAGTTCTCGACCTTTAGCTTCCACAAAACTCTGTCCAGCAAAGCTTGCAGATCTGAGAGTAATGAAGCAGATGCTCGCTGTAGCTTGATATCTTCATCCTCAGTTGTGTTCATTTTTGTGCACATTCCCTGTCGGAGTGGGACGAGAGGTTATGGTGGAAGCCTTTTTCGCGATGGGCGACGCGACTTGAAATTTGCTTCACATGATTTCGCGAATCGTTTGAAGACGGCGTGACTTCAGGACAACACCACATTCTAACGAACATAGCAGCAAAACGGCCCACCATTATGGCTGATAAATACAAGGAATACCTAGCAACTCACGTTCTCAATGACAGTCAAATTGTAAGTGGTGTCTCTGCAGACATCTATATCTCAATTAATCGTTCTTGAAGGTCACCTACCGTGCTCTAAGCCGGGCATTGAAAGTGCACGTCAACCTCGCAAAACAGTAAGTGCATCTACAGTACCATAAGTTACACCAACTTATAACCTGCCAGGATGCTATACGACTTCTACCAAAAACAGAACGCGAAGAAGCCTGGTTCGGTCCATGCAACCTATCTTCTTACCGGTAAAAAGCGTCCAAAACCTTCACAATACACCAACGGTACATCGCCGCAGGATGGAGCAAACAGCTTCATGCAGAGCGCTCCGTTTACGAGCTCAATACCGGAGCCCGAGGAGGCTACCGAGGAGGTCATAGCTGTTACCTCAATCATACTGGTCAAAGAGGAAGACCTCGAGGGTAGGCTTGTTCAAGATAAATCTAGGGCATGATATCATATTGCTGGACAAAAGGATGCTCACTATATCAGGGGTGAAGGCGCAATTGGAAGAAATGACCTCCATACACATATACAGCTTAGAGCCAGGTCCTCTAGAAGTAGGATATGCGTATGCGCATGCAGGAATGCTATTGCTGATAAATTTTAGAACATACATCTTCTATCAGTTGGCAATCAGGAAATCGCCCGGAAGTATGCCCACGAGGACCCCTTAGAAAACTGGAAGATATATGGAACCATTCATAATCCAAATATCACGGTAGATTCACAATTCCGCTCTCTTTATTGTGTTGATATTGATATTTATATATAGCGAAGGGCGACTCGTGTACCACCCCCTCCAGTTGCCTCCGTAGTCCCCACGACGACTTCCAAGGTTACCCCACGGCCGAACAACACCGCACAAACAAAGGAGAAGGATGCTGGATTACCAAAGGCGAGGAGAGGAAGCGAATCAGAGGGCGGCAGATCCAGTCAATCTACACCACAAGCCAAGCCGACTACCGGTGCAAAGAAGCTCGGCGCGAAGCCCGCTCTCAAACGCGATAGCTCAGACATATTCAAGTCGTTTGCGAAGGCCAAAGCAAAACCCAAAGAAGCTACTCCAGCTACAGATTCGGTATGTCTCAGTTCATACTTCCAAGTAACGTCTACTAATTATTCGGCAGGCGGAACAAAGTGCTCAGGAAGATGGTAAGTATTACCCATTTGGCATTGAAGGCTACTGCTGAATTTAATGCAGAACCCATGAAAGACGTCTCAGAAGATGAGTATGAGGAAGACTACACTCCTGAAGTCGAGATCTCAAAAGAAAAGAGTGACGCTGCACGCAAGGCCCGCGCTGAGCGCGAAGAAAAACTGCGGCAGATGATGGAGGATGGTATGGGTGTCCAATAATCTTGATCCAAGGCGAATGCTAATTCGATTTGCAACAGATGATGTATCCATGGACGACGCTCCTGCTGAAACAGAAGAAGAACCAGCTAGTGCTCCACTTGATAAACAACCGCAACCTCGGGAGATAGATGAGCCAGAGGCTGCTGTGACTGTCACAGGAGGCCGGAGGCGAGGAAGGCGCCGTGTGACGAAGAAGAAGACAGTCAAAGATGAGGAGGGATACCTCGGTAATTACCTTTTGAGTTGCGTGAACGTTTTTTAGCTCTCTGACCATGAACAGTGACAAAAGAAGAACAAGTTTGGGAGTCTTTTTCGGAAGACGAGCCTGAACCAAAGAAGCTGAAGGCACCTGGTATGACTAATGCCACTTCAAAGCGCAAGAAGGGTGCCAAGCCAGGGCAGGGGAACATTACGTCATTCTTTACTAAGAAGTGAAAGGCAGCTTTGTAAAAAGGTACTGAGCTAAATCTTTGTTCCTTAGCCTATGTGTTTCCTTCGACGACTTCATTGTGCAAGTTTTGAGAATCACAGCAAACCTGCCATACTAAGCTATAGGTCTTGTCTAGCAGATAAGACAAGGAAGATGGGCACGTTTAAGGAAAATACAGGCCCAAGCAGGCCTTATTGTGGGGAGAAGGAATGAAGTCAAAGGGTATTTCATCATCAGCCGCCTGACTGTATCTCCAGAGCCGTATCCAGGTCAAATTTGGCTTTCCAAGTAACCCAATGAAGTATAAAACACAAGGCCGAGAGCTTAGCAGTTCTCTTGTATTGTTGGCATAAAACTGCAAATAAGGATGTTGGAGTCTCCACTCGACAAGCGTGGCAATGTTAGCGTCTAGTCCACTCTCTGAGACTTGTTTCCACCGGTTTCGGAGATTTGAAACCATTCAACTCCCGACGTTTTACAATGTTTGTCACAGTGACGTTTTAAGCAGAAATAAGCACAAGTTGGCAGCATCCCTCAGGGTTGTCCAACTTTCATTTCATGTATTGCTTTTTGTCTCTTGGAAATATCGTCCCCTTGCTCTGCAACCTTCCCAGGCTCAGAGCTAGGATGATATTGCGCAAAGAAGTGTTAATCACTCAAGGACAGCTTCAGTGTTATTTCGACGATCCCAGCCTGCCTCCATCATTATCCCATTCTCTCCCAACTTCATCAATGGTCCTCCACCCTTGGCCTGCTCTCTCAGCCAATAAGAAATCCCCGAAATCCAAGGCTACTCGCGCTCAACCCTCAATAAACCGTTTCCCCGGACATGCCTCGTCACAGCTGCATGCAACAGACCGCTTCTCTTAGTCGTGAAGGATTCGCTCGCTCGTACCACCTTCTAGCACGGGGACAGCCGCATGCATCGCACGGTGCAGGAAGGATGCATGACGGGAACTTGGCAAGCCCAGCCGACGCCGGCACATCGTCATGGTTAAGCGAAATGGAAATAAACGTGCCGCAGCGAATGGGAGTGCGCGTGGGGCGCGGCATTTCACGGAGAGCAGCTTTGGGCGATCATGCTTCGGGCACGAGCTGTGATAACGTCCGAGGGTTTTTTCTTGGGGATGACAGGGTGATGAGTCCCACGTTCAAGCAGATTGATTAAAGAAATTTTCGTGAGTCTTTATTTAGAAACGGGAGGTGGAAGGATCAGGGTTGCCAAGATCGAATCAAGGACGTTTTCTCTGTGAGGGTGAAGCTAAAACCCGCGTTATTGGACCTTTTAATGGTATTTCTCGTGTGAAGTCAATCTATTTAGTTATCCGAGTTTGGGGGGTTGGATGGGGGTTATATTTCGTCAAACTGAGGGAACGGGCTACCGGGTACGGAGTACCAATGCGACCTTACAGCCTGAAACAAGTGCCTCAATGTCCCAGTCCTGGATAGTGAGATCAACGTTTAGACATTTGAATTTATTTAGCCTGGGCTTGCCATAGAATGGGCTAAGAGTTCCAATATATGCACCACCTTACTAATAACCAGGAGCTCAATTATGGCCACAGCTCCTCTGTCCCCCATCCACCATTGGCGCGAGTGCTTTCGTCAAAAGTGTATCTATACCTACGGGCTTTGGCCGGATAGCTTAAATCGGTCTGCTCAACGGAGTCCGGGACAATGATGACGACTCGGAAATTCTTGCGGGCAACTGGATCTTTGAGGTCTTTGACCTGGGTTCCCAATTGCAGTTCTTTGTCTGTGTAGGCCTGATTGACTGGTGTGCCGGGAGGAGGCGCACGGAAAGAACCTTAAAAGTTATATGTAGTTAGCAAGACAAGTAGCAGGTGCAGTTAGCCACAAATATACGAGATATGGGATTATGTATGAATGTACCTCTTATGCCAGGTGAGCAATTCCCAAAACACCTTTCAACCTCCCTTTCCCAGCTCCACTCTTTCTCTTTACTCTCGTCCACGAGTCTCATCCTTTTCCCCACCTCGCTCTTCAATGTCCGCACTCCACCTCTCCCCTCACTATCGCCTCCATCGCCTTCCACATCGTCTGCAACAACGAAGGCTCGGCCCTTGACTCTCCACTGTGTCCCAACTTCCTCAACCCACCAAACCGCTTCAACAGGCCCGCCGCCGCCACTTCCCTGCACCTGCGCCTCTCTCTGAGCATGTCCTGCGCTGCTCTCGAATAGCTGCCCAACTTTTTCCATCCTTACATCTGTAGTAAACGTTGGACAATCACTTTCGTATACCCGCGGATTGCGCTCGGCTTCATTGTGTTTGTTCTCGGGTAGCTCGGCCCAGAAGCCGCGAAAGATGCAATAGCGGGCGCGGGGGAGATAGGGCGTGGGTGAGCCAGAGGGTGCAATAGAGAGAGTACTGAGGACGAACTGAGGACTCAGCATTTTGGAAATATGCTGATTGAAAAGGGGTTTCCATGGTGCTGTAGGAAGGACGGCAGAATTGGGAGTGGTGGTAGACATGGAGCGGATAAGGTGGGCGAGACGTTGGGCTGCCGTCGTTGAAGCTATATTTGCGGTAGGTAATGGTAGGCAGGTTGGGAAATATATCTGTAAGAGTATGCAAGGTCAATTGGAGCTGTCAAGGCACGCAGGAGTGAAACTGCGTGGTATGATGTATGGAGAGAGATTGTTGCTAAGTAATGACGGCATCGAGTATGAATACCCGTGGGTTTTGTTTGCCACGAGCCGACCCGTGAGATGGATGCTATGATTTCTGCGCCAAAATCATCCGATTTTTGCTCGTAGGCTCAAAGAGCTTTAGTAAACGCTTTTGACTGCTAAATGCCTTCAGAGAATACGCTGACGATGATGCGCATGTTCTATCGCAATACCAGTTGAAGGTAGATTGAAAGATCTGAAGACCTCTAGATTTACGGCCTAGCCAGTATGAGTGCAATGGAAAACCGGGCTTGGGCACGGTGTGGGAGTTTGAATATCCTACCCAGCAGCTTCAGCTTTCAGGGTGCTTTGGAGTCCGGTGTTGTTCCAGCAAGCCTCCACAGTTTTCATCGTTCGCCAAAACCACGTTGTCTTGGCGTCCGCCGTCGCCCTTTTCCCAGCGCCAATCGTGACCAATCTCCTTTTAACTTTGAATCGGCAGGACGCCAAAAAGCCTGGCAGGCTGGTTCGAGCAAAGCTTCCGTGAACGCCTGGGGCGGGAGAACCCTAAGATGCGGGAGCCAACCTTGGAAATCGTCTTCTGCGCACCACACACACGAACACACAAGTCATGTGGATGGTTTAAAGGATTTAAATGCGTAAATAGTAGATGTAGGCTGTTGTCATGCAAGGTCGTTAAGGTCATCAAGCACGAAAATATGCAGCTGGCCGGGACCTCTGCACAATGCCATGGCTACACTATTTGCTCACTATTTTGCTCTCGAGCAGCACAAGTGGCCTCCCAGGAACCATATCCTTGCCCTCGCTTCTTTCAATGAAGCCCTTAACTGCGTTCGGGGATAGCTGGTAAGTGGAGCCGGCCAGTATCACCAATGGCTCAAGCCATGCTTTGAAACGGGTAAAGGGGCTGGTCTCGATACAGACAAGTTAATAAAGCACTTTCGCAGCGCGAAAGGGGGAATCCGGCTTGTAAACGCTCCTGAGTGCAGTCCAAGGGGTTACATGTACTTAGGAGGTCAGGTGGGCTTCACCACATCTGACAGCGATCCTTTCCGTTCCAGCGCTGAGGACATTTCCCCAAAGGGCTTACGGCACAGCGAAGCACGCTCTCAGCATCACAGTTCAACAGCAGCGGGGTTACTCACCGCAAGGACGGCCAAGGCATCGACCAGACTCGCAGTGAGACGCCGCTAATCGACCAGGGAGAGAGTGCATCTGTCAGACATTGACAAAGGTGTATGATTGGCACTCGCGGCTTCTCTCCCGCTCGCACACTGCATTTGCATCTCGGCCTGGATCGAAACTGGCCGTCCCTCGACCCGAGAGGCCACCGTCCCGAACGGCTTGTCGATCGTCTGAGTGTGGCGCCCGGTAGCTTTGCTGTATGTCGACTAGGTTCTAGTAAGTCTCACACAATCCGAATAAGCGCGCTTCCGATCTGTGCGTGCTGTAATTGTTTTTGGCAATCTGGGAGCCGGTCGATCCCGCTGCTGGAGTCGAAGCGTTTCCCTTTGTTTCTCCTCGCTCCGCCTGAGCGTTGTGTAGAGGTTACGGGGGGACTTACGGCAAGAAATTTGTGATGACAGATGGAAGAGATACTGGTAGATTGTTTCATCTATTTACCCTTTGACTCCCACGCGCATATCCCTAATTGCTGCTCGTATTCCGCATATCTTCCGTGAAGCCCCAGCAAGGGCTCTCTCGTCATGGCGCTTGCGGACCCCTCGAAGGGGGCCCTAACGCTTTCGCTCGGCAAAAAGAGGGCGTGGTTCATCGGCTACACAAAAGACGGCGAGACCGACAACGGATAGTGTTGCCTGCGCGATGAATGACCTGCCGCTCAAACACGCCCAATTGCCTCTTCCGTGAAGGGGTTGCGTCTGGTCGGCGAGGTAGCCTTAATGCGCCCTCCTGCACCACTGCGGCGAAGACTTGGTGGAGAAACTTGGCTACTGCGCGGGACGTGGGCCCTTGCTCGCCCTCAGAGCGACTTTGACCCGCAAACATGCCACCAGGCAAGGCCTCGCTGTTTTGTCGTCCACCTGCTTTATTTCGGCCTGCCTCGCTACTTGCCCTCCCTGACCGAAACTTTCTCCAAACCCCCCATTTAACTTCCCATCATTGAGTGCGCAATGTCATTGTGTAATAGTCGCGCATGGCGACCTAGGCCAGACTGTTGATCTCATCTCGTACAAAGATAGCAATCCCTGCCCGTCTGACTTTCATTACGCCTGCTTGTCCCTGGCTGCTTTTCCGCTGTCCTAATCAGTCAATAATTCACAACACCTCCTTGGACCAGATATCGACGGCTTCACGACCGCACGAATTCGCTTCCTTAAAAATTTACAATTCACCCTCGTAGTGGACCACCCCTGGTGACAACCCGACTGCCCGCATCCGCTCCCGCTCCTACCCCATTCATTCTCCACCTCTCGTTTACTCACATCTGGTACAATGTCGGATGCTCAAAGGTGCTTCGCCTTCCTGCACGAGAACATACCCTCTTGGTTGAAGAGTGCCGCGGAGGTTGAAGACAAAGTAGCGAACAAGCAAGATGAGATTACGAGAGTACCAATTCCGGTTGTCCCAGTAGTTAAGAAGACAGACTCTACCGAGTCGATAAGACTGAAAGAAAACGAAGAAAACGAACCCATCAGTGCTATACCTGAAGACCCATCGGCGGTAGCCCAACAATACCAATCGCAACTTGCCAAAAGGAAGAGAAAGACCGTGTCGGTCTTGTCGGGCAATGCTTCGGGTCCGGTGAAGTACAGGAGCCGCACCATGATAATCGTTTACTACGACAGCGAGGTTCAGAAGGCATTTGAGACACTCGTGAGGAATATCGGCACTGGCCGGAACCTGCTCCGGAAAGGAAAGATGGCTGCCCGGATAGAGGCGTTGACAGAAGCCACAGCCACCAATGAGGATGATGAGGATGATGAACATGACCCCATGCTATCGAAGCTTGGATATAGGCCCCGCAATGGCCTCATGTTTCGGACAACAAGAGCGGGTGGGATAGGCATGGGAGATTTCTCACATGCAAGCGCAGGGTCCGAACATTTTGATATCGCGGACAAGGCATTGGAGAAAGCACAAAATCTGTGTGAACGTGGCGCTCACCAGTTCCTTCGAGATGGGAGCTGCCAAACGGAACTCGACGGAATTAAAGAACATCTTGATGAGGTGTTGAAACTGAGTGGAGGGGAAGTGGCGAAAGCCAAAAAGAATGAGGAACAGAAAATAACAGTTGAACCGAGCCGTATCGAGCAAGTTTCAAACGCCGTGGATATAGAGGTGGACGATGCAAGCGACGACTCGGAGGTTGCATTACCACCGATACGATTTAGCTCTCGCCGCTGAAATTTTCACACTATCGATACATCTTGTTTCCTGCGTTCGAGCGAGTCAGATTTACTTGGGAATATAAATGGCGTTCTGGGTATGGGCATACTCTGGGAAAGGAGGGGATATATGGATGCCTTCATGTACGACACGAATAAGTTTTGCTTCCGATTCTCATTTAGCGCTGTTGCATTTTGGTCTATTTCTGTTGCATTTCCCATCAACTGCCACTTTGCAGCATGGTGTTCTACGGGGGGATCGGCATTGGCCAATTTATGACCCATACCTGGGTTCAGAATCTTCCCCCAGTTACATTCGCTTGGGCTCAATCATTTATAGTCAAAAGGATTGTAATTACTTCACTCGTTCTCCACGTTGATCTCATATCTCAACATGCTACCTTAGATATATGTTGACACCCCAGACTCTGTTACTCCCGAAATAGGTTCCTTTCAATATTCGCTTTTTCCCGTGTCAATAGCCTCCACATCCCTACTCTTAGCCTTATTGGTGCATTCGACGTTGACTTATCCTCTGTCGTCGATGATCAAACTTTGATTTAATGCGGCTAAGCTGTCATCTCAACTAAGTCTAGCATGCCAGATGTACAAAGGCTTGACTGCCCATAATCGGCCCCGACCCATTGAATCAAGCCGGAACATAGCATTAAGATCCGAATGCTACCATTGCTAAGAAGGGCTCCAGGAAATTTCAATGCTCATATTCATACAAAATATCATTTTGTAGTGCTTCGGGTTTCAGAATCCCAAAACCCTTCCGTCATACATTTTTCTCTACTACACACGATTTTATATAGGCTAATGCACCAGCCGGCTAAATAAAACTCTCTTTCTCTTTTGGCTTATTTTGCAAATGTTGACTGAAGGCAAGTAGGATTCGTCCGCACGTGTTTTCCTATCCCTTTAGTGATAAGGCTCCTGTCAAAGTCAACGACCACTTCACTTCGCCTTTCCCTTGCCTCGTCCTTTACTACTTCATCAAACTTCTCTCATCAAGCTAGACTCCTATCTAGCAAGCAGTTGGCTCATCGAAAGGAAGCCAACGCGTCTGCCAGTCAGAATTTCTCACTACAATTGATTCTCGTGTCATCTCATATCAAGCTACTAAAATAACGACTACGTCAAAAACATGCCACCTCTCATTGGTGAATGCGATTTCGAGAATCCTAAAGATGACTTTGAGGACTCAATGGTGAAGTTGTTCAACTCAGCTCTCACTTATCCTAGCTTACAAGGCATGGCTCAGGAACAGGCTCCAGGAAATTCACCAAGCTTCCACACCTCAGTCCGATCGAGAGCAGGCGCTGAGATTATTTCGCCTCTGGGGATTGAAGAGGACCTCGAAGAGATAACGGTAATTAAATAATCTTTATTCTTGAAAGCTTACGCCAAATTAACTGTGATTAAGAAACCGGGCCAGTCAGACTCGTCACAACCGTCAAAATGGAAGCCAAGAAAGCCCGCGATGCTGTTTGGGTTGAAACCAGATAACACCATTGACGTAGATGACGATGAGGAGACTGATATCGATGAGAACATGCCAGCGTCCTCAAACGTCCTGACGCGAGCACAAGTCCATGGTAGACCACAAGATGAGATCGTCTACGACGTGAAGCACCACCCTCTAGATGAGTATATGAGACCGAAACGAGCTGCGAAGGCTAGGTCACGCTACGGTATCAAAAATATTGACACTGAAGACATTCTATATGACGATTCGGATCATCTGTCCGGCAGTGAAACTGAGATTGATACCTACGACCCTAGAACGAAATCGAAAAAGCCACCGCGTCCTCATATGTTTACAACAAGACGCTCTTCTCGCATCCCTCACGAAAAGAACGTAGTATACGATTCCAGTGTTCACCCTCAAGACAATGAAATTGAAGGGCTAGGAGATGTTGTCCTGAAACAAGAGCCTGGGAATCAAGATAGTGATAATGAGGAACCATTCAGAAAACGCACGAGAATGGTTAGTTTTCATGTTTCGACGTTGTCAGGAGACCGCAACTCAGATTCAACGCCGCCTCGAAACCATCTGAATCATCTGCAAGTGGTTATCACGCCAAATAATCCCAATCATCATGGTACTGAACCTGTGCTTCGCTATGCAGAAGAGTTGGATGTGTTTGATCTTCAGCCCGGTGAGCATTACTTTCCCCATGAGAAAGAGTCCTTATTCAAAAAGAAACTGGCCACTTCTGGTGGAGAATTCACTATTTACGAAGAGTCCGAAGAGGTTCAACAAGCGGCACTAGCCCAAGCCCCTGCCTCCTGTCGCCACTTCGATGACTTCCCGAAAGAAAATGTATCGGAGGTAGCGTCAAGCGAATCGTCCGATGACCACTCCGCGGATGTTGTGGTTGAAAATGCTGAGACTGCAGTTCACACCTAGTTGCTTTCCCGGCGACCTGGTAATGGAAATGGCCGTTCCGCTTTGGAGATCATGGACGTTATCTACAGTGATGAACTCACTTTTGACGTTAATCCTTGCATTTAGCACTCGTATGGTGTGTTTACTAATGGCAATGAATGACGTTCATAATATTGTCGGGTCTTTTAAAAGCACTCGGTAATTACTGCCCCAAGCTTTGTGTTCTCCTTTCTGGGCTACTCAACTTCTGATTGTGCTGATGGGCTTTTATTCACATGCGAGAGCTGTCTTGGAAGTAAATTACAAGTGCATTGATTGATGCCGAACCTCAAATTAATTAGATAGCTTATGAATTTAATTTACCTATATCTCAACACACTCCATTCCATACCAAGAGCCATTCAACTAATCAGATGCACGCCTTACGGGTTGCAGAAGGTTAAAGGCGCGACGTGTGCTTAAGTAATATTCGTAGGAGGGTATCTTCAGGCTTGGACTTGCCAGAAGTATTTAATTGATATAGTGGCCATATGAGATGGATATGTCAAACATAGCATGCCTCGATCATCCCCAAGGTTTAGCAATAGTATCTATCACGGAGTGAGTACGAGTGACGATAATATATAGCGAGGTAGATATTACTGAGCTACGTACATAAACTGTATAATAAAGTCAAGACGTTGCGTAAGGAAGGAAGGTAAGGAAACAGGAAGAAAGGGTATATATCGTTAACTTGGTTACTTAGTTAACACGTGCACGGGGCAGAATAGGATTCGCGCAGCGGTCCTAGCAGAACTTGGCAGGATTCGGCGGACTTAACAGAATATGGCAGAATATAGCAGATTGCCATCTTGTGGTCGGTCTTTAGTTACTAAGTCGGTGGAAACAGGTAGGCGTGTATAAGGTATTGCGGGGGTATCCTATAATAGCACCCCCCCTTTAAACTTAAGCTTCTATAAGATAGGGTTATACTAGTTCTAAATTAAGCTTATAAAAGTCTTTTATAGCCTATATAAGTTCTATAGAGTTAATAGGTTCCTATAAAGGCTTAATATAGTCTTTCTATTTTATAAGGTATATATATTAGCATTTTCGTTTATTATACTTAATATTATTAATTCTTTTAATAAAGTACTTATCCTTACTATCTATTTTAATTAGTAGGGGGGGGGGTCTAAATCTATTTAGGTAGGGCGTTTAATATAGGGGTAATAGGGTAAAGAGCTAATGTATATAATATAGGGTAGATTTTAACTATATTAGGGAGCTTTAGTTAGTATATATAAGGAAAGATACTCTTTTTAACCTTATAAGGGGCAGGGTTCTTCTAATTAAGTTTCTTAGTAGGTT